>Ga0181377_1000194_pt1 | contig 24294 bp, 31 predicted proteins | sample LowvirmetaG_9_FD_130160 | JGI IMG/M metagenome (GOLD analysis project Ga0181377, IMG submission 130160) | Marine viral communities from the Subarctic Pacific Ocean - Lowphox_13 viral metaG | ecosystem: Environmental > Aquatic > Marine > Oceanic | place: Subarctic Pacific Ocean | collected...
CGATGATTATAATACTATTGGTCAGGACCTTGTCGCTATGTGCGTCAATGATGTTATATGTTCTGGTGCTAAACCATTATATTTTCTAGACTATATCTCTGCAAAGTCACTTGATAGTAATGTGAGTGATATTGTGTATGGAGTCAATACCGGTTGTGCTATGGCTGGAATTGAATTGATAGGTGGAGAAACTGCAGAACATTACAGACAAAATGATTATGACCTTGCTGGTTTCTGTACTGGTATTGTAGAGAAAAATCAAATTGTTGATGGTAGTAACATCCAAGTGGGTGATGTTGTCATTGGTATTGAAAGCAGTGGTCTTCATAGTAATGGATATACACTGGTTAATGATATGTTGTGGAGAAACTATATTAAGTTTAAAGAGATGCCAGAGTTACTGAGACCAACTACCATCTATGCCCGTCTAATTCAGCACCTGTTGGATGAAGTTCCTATACTTGGTATGTCACACATTACAGGTGGAGGACTGCCTGAGAACCTTCCTAGGTGCCTTCCAGAGGATCTTACCGTTGATGTTGACTATGATTCTTGGGATAGACCAGAAATATTCAATAGGATCCAGAAGGCAGGAGACATTTCTGAGGAGGAAATGCGCAATGTATTCAATCTCGGTATTGGATTCTGTTTAGTTGTACCAAAACAAGTATCTGAATTGACTCAGAAATTCATTGCTGACAAACCATATGGTATGAGGTCTTGGATTATTGGAGAAGTAAAATGAGTGAGTTTATAAGTGATATTGGCAAAGAACTTCCCAAAGTAGATAAGTGGGGATTTACAATTAAACCAACCATTAGTGATAGGGACTGTATTTTAATTTGCTTAAATAATGCTCCATGTGGGACTGATAAAAAACAAGTTGAAAGAATAATCAAGGAGTTTGAATTAAAGCAAACATTACAATAACTATAAGAAACAATGGACAAAATTGACACACAAGGAATGAGTGTTCCTTCTAAAGGCAGTACTCATACTAAGAGGGAATATCCTCCACTTGTCATCCCCAAACGCACAATCTTCACACCAGAAGAACGCATTGAGTTGAAGCAAATTATTCATGAAGCACTTGATGAGAGGGAAAGAAATGAAACATCGTGATAATTATTACGTCAAGTTTGATGATGATGAGTTGAGACAAATCTTGCAAGAGATTAGTAATGAAGAAGTCAAAGAAAGAATAAAAAGTTCATTGGGAGAAACAATTGATCCCATAGATAAGTTCCACGCAACTATCGCATATTATAATAATGAAGTTTAAAGCATTAGTATTCATCCGTCTGAGATCACAGGTAGATGACTCACCAGGTAATGCTGTGAGAGACGCCTGTAAGCGATTGTCTGAACTTAATATCAGAAAACTTAGATTAGGTAAGGTAGTTGATGTTTGGTTGGAGGCAGAGACTAGAGAGTATGCTGAGAAGGAACTTGAAATGTTGTCTGATAGATTCCTTGCTAATAAAGTTATGGAAGACTGGGATTATGAACTAACTGAGATTGAAAACTTTCCTAAAGGTATTGACAATGGATGATTTTAACACACCAGGATCTAATAAAATAGGAATCACTCCTGAATTTACAGATTTCGCAGTTAATTTGCAGATAGATAATGTAGTGAAGATCTTAGATGCTAAGATTGAACGTTGTAATGTGTACAATAGTGATAATCGAGATGAAGTATACAAACAAATAACTATCACTTACAAAGAAAAACCATGCAAATTGTGAATGAAATAAATGGGATATTTTCTACACCAATATGGAAATTAAAAGTCCCAAATCATGAAAGCATTAAAGAGAAACATCTTGTAAATTTTATAAGTGATTATGAAAGTGGTTTTCATGAGATACCTAATGGTTGGATAACACATAAGTGTCACACATCTTTTTCAGGTGTTAAAATATTAGATAGAGATATATGTGATGAATATATTTCTATCTTTGATTCCATCTTTGACAAAGAGTGGTCAGGAGATTTGGAGTGTTGGAATCAAGTTTATAAGAATGAAGAGTATCAAGAGTGGCATGACCATTTGCCATCTACATTGTCTGCGATTCATTTTTTAAATTTCAATAAAGAACATAAAGCACCTGTATTTGAAGATCCCCTCAGGGGTCTTAAATCCATCGTTAAATATTCAGGATTAAATAAAGAATTAAGAGCACCATTTGTCTATACCCCACAGGTTGAGGAAGGTGATATACTTATCTTCCCATCTTACTTAAGGCATACTGTACCTGCTGGAATCTATGAATCCCATAGGGTAACCATTGCACTCAATCTTAACGTAAAATTATGAAAGCAATCATCTACAGCAATAGAAACCAAGAGTGTACGAGAGCACAATCTCTTTTAGAATCTTGTCACTTTGACGAGACTATTGTTTATTATCTGGACAAGGATTTTACTATTCAACAATTCACAGATGAATTTGGTGAGGGGTCGGAGTTTCCACAGATTGCCATTGGTTATAAACATGTTGGTAATCTTAAGGACACCCTACACTACATGAGTGACAAGGGGATGTTCGTTTAGTTCGGAGTGTAACCATTTATACACTTTGAACTGAGGCTTGACATATATATTATATGAGGTCTATAATAAGACCTGACGTTCATCCCACTCTGTGGGACGCAAGTAAGTCGCGGAACGGAGCCGTTCATCCCATGATTGAATTTCTCTTATATTCATCACTCAGTTGTTCTGATGCCGATAGTATTGTGCTACGGATGAAGAATAATGAGAATCTTAACAATCAAGTTAGGGTTGAATTAATTGAAGTTATGAAGGAGTCGAATCCTGATTGTATATGGGACGCAAACGACTAAAGGAACGGACCTAAAAATCCAACTACTTTAGGAGTACCTACAATGAACACACTTAACATCATCAAGAAGCAGATCAACAAAGCATCTGCTCTTCACGACGCACAGATTAATCACACCTCATATCGTGGTGTTGAGTACTCTACCCGTTGTGTAGAGAATAAGGAGTCACATGGCACTTTTTGCTATCGTGGTCAAGCTTACACAAAGTGAGACCAGATTAGGAAAGTAATTAAGAACCCTCTTGACAGGGTTCTTTTTTATGCCTAAAATAGTATCACTGATGTCATATTATGGAACGAGAAAAACTAAAACTTATTGTTAGAAACCTCAAGCTCCTGGTAGACGCATTGGAGTCTGAGGTCTACTCGGATGTAAAGTCTTACACTGAAACGATGGACAGGTCTCTACCACCCCTTCCCGATTACGACGAGGTATTTGAAGATGACGAGTAGTCAGGACTGGAGATATGATGATGACCGTCTCAAGTTGAGGTCTCAGTGTATCCATGTTCTCCTCAATAGATTTGGCACTGTCAATATTAATGAGGTAACTTACGGGACACAGAACATCTATGAGTGTGCTGATACATGGGTATCTCAAGGTAATAAAACTACCAGTGGTCTCGTAGCTTATTTCAACGCTTACTTTAAGGACAACTGAGATGTACGAAGAACTAGATACATTTGAGAGAGCTCTTCAACACTTTGGGACAAGGGTTGAAGTCTATACTTGTATGGAAATGGGTGGTAAGATTACAGCTGAAGAAGCTTACCAACTCATTAAATCAGAAATAAAAGAACTCAAGAAAGTGAGAAAACAGGAGAAGAAATGAACGATTGTAAATTAATTTCAGTGACACCAGATGCTGAGAAACACATTGCGTACTGTGCCCGTGTGAGTAATCCTTCTAATCAGGACAGTGAGAAGTTCTCTGGTCTGATTAAGTATTGTATTAAACATCAACACTGGAGTATCTTTGAACAAGCTTTCATGACTCTAGAGATTTCAACCACTAGAGGACTGGCAGCTCAAGTCTTGCGTCATCGTTCCTTTACATATCAGGAATTTTCACAACGTTATGCTGATTCTTCCCTACTCGCGGAGACGATCCCCCTACCACAACTGCGACGACAAGATGACAAGAACCGACAGAATAGTATCGATGATGTTGATCCGTTCGTGGTTCAGAAATATGAGATGTTGATGCAACAACACTTCCAACAGGGAATGGAGTTGTATCAGAAAATGTTGGATGATGGGATCGCAAAGGAGTGTTCTAGATTTGTACTCCCCCTCGCCGTACCAACAAAAATGTACATGACTGGCTCAATTCGCAGCTGGGTTCATTACATTGAACTGAGGTCTGCACATGGAACTCAGAAGGAACATATGGATATTGCCAACTCAGCAAAAAGTATTTTTGTTGAACAGTTCCCATCCATTGCTGAAGCTTTGGACTGGTAATAAATATACACACATGATGAGGTGAATTAGTGGCAACTTATCCCATTAAACATAAAGATACTGGTGAAACTAAAGAAGTGAAGATGAGTGTTCACGATTGGGACCAGTGGTGTAATGACAACCCTGATTGGGCAAGGTATTATACTCCCGAAAATGCTCCTAAGTTTGGAGAAGTCGGAGAAGTTTACGACAAACTTAAAAAATCTCATCCTGGATGGAATGATGTCCTCGCTAAGGTCAACAAAATGCCAGGTTCAAACGTAAAACCAGTTTAATTTTTTATGTCAAGAAAGAGTAAGTCAGGTATCGGTAGTACTAATCCAGTTCCATTTGGTATGAGTAATAGGGTTATGAAAAGGAAAAAACCGATTAACCTTGATTACATCAAGAAAATTGAACCACTGACAGAAAATCAGGAGAAGTTCTTTGAATCATACTCAGAAGATAAGAACTTAGTAGCATATGGTGTAGCTGGTACAGGAAAGACCTTTATTACCCTCTACAACGCTCTTATGGATGTGTTGGATACGAAGACACCATATGACAAGATTTACATCGTCAGGTCTCTTGTACCCACCAGAGAGATTGGTTTCCTTCCTGGTGATCATGAGGATAAGTCTGACATCTATCAGATTCCATATAAGAACATGGTCAAATACATGTTTGAGATGCCTGATGACAATTCGTTCGAGATGCTCTATGCAAATCTTAAATCTCAGGGTACAATAAGTTTCTGGAGTACATCTTTTATTAGAGGTACAACTTTTGATAATTCTATTCTTATTATTGACGAGTTTCAGAACCTGAACTTTCATGAACTTGACTCAATCATTACTAGGGTAGGTGAGAGCAGCAAGATTCACTTCTGTGGAGACGCAACACAGACTGACTTAGTAAAAACTCATGAGAGGAATGGTATTGTTGATTTCATGAGAATCATCAATCAAATGCCATCCTTCGATACTATTGAGTTCCAACCAGAGGACATCTGTAGAAGTGGTCTTGTCAAAGAATACATCGTTGCTAAACATGAACTGGGTCTATGACTTTTAACCATATTGAAATTGATTATCCGTCTCTCTCACGGGAGACGGTTGATGGAGTTAGATATTATGACACTCCAAATGGTAAGAAGTTAGTATCCATCACATCTGTTATCAGTCATTACAACCGTGAGATTTTTCGTGGATGGAGGGCAAAGGTAGGTGAAAAGGAAGCCAACAAAGTTACCAAACAGGCAACTTCAAGAGGCACAGATATGCACACTCTCGCTGAGTATTATCTAAAGAACTCCAAACTACCTTCGGTTCAACCTCTATCAGAGATGTTATTCAAGCAGTCTAAACCTACCCTGGATAAGATTGATAACATTCATGCACAAGAACAATCACTATTCAGTTACGAATTGGGTGTAGCTGGTAGTGTTGACTGTATCGCTGAATATGAAGGTGAGTTAGCTATCATTGATTTCAAGACAGCTAAGAAACCAAAACCCAAGAAGTGGGTTGACCACCACTTTGTCCAGTGTGCGGCATATGCATGTATGTTGTATGAAATGACTGGGATTGTGGTCAAGAAATTTGTAATCATTATGTCTTGTGAAGATGGAGAAGTAGTAGTCTATGAAGAATACAACAAGAGAAAGTACATCAACCTTCTCTCCGAATATATTAGAGAGTTTGTTGAATTCAAATTACAAGAATATGGCAAAGTCTGATGACATCAATAAACTTATGGAGAACAAGTTTTATTGTTCCCGTAAGTTTTCAGAACAGATCGAGACTATTGCCAATGGTGGTAGTGGGATGAAGTACATCGATGCGATTGTACATTTCTGTGAGGAAAACAATGTTGACATTGAGTCTGTTCCTAAGTTATTATCTAAACCTCTGAAGGAGAAGTTGAAGTATGAGGCTATGGAACTTAACTTGCTCAAGAGAACCTCACATGCGAAACTTCCTATATGATTCCTAAGGTGACTCCCTTTGATGCCTACAAGTCTTATCTCGGACTGAAGAATCACTTTACGAAAGAGAAGTATGACTACCATAAGTATTGTGGTAAGAGTCGTGCAACTGTAAAATCTTTCTACAAGAGGAGAGATAGGTTTTTCTTTGAGAAACTCAGTAGGCAGAAAGATGATGTAGAAGTAATTGAATTCTTTGTCTCTAATTTTGTAGCTTGTGATGACCCACAATCACTGTGGATTGGGGAAATCATGCAGAAAGGAGAGAAGAGTTATACTGATTGGAAGAAGAGAACTCAATCGCTCTCATATGTTTTTAAAGAAGAGGTGGAAACCACCTTTACAGGGAAGAAATTTGATGATATGTTTGAATTTAAGGGGTTGAGTCATCCACAGATTATCAAAGAACATCTAGCAAAGAACATCTCTCTAGAAACACTTATCATTCTTGATAGAATCTTGGGTTTTAAGAAAACTTTTGATAAGAAATTGGATGATCCTGTTTGGAAATTTCTTTCCATGAGGATGGATAAATATAACACCTTCCTGAAGATCGACATCTTCAAATACAAAAAGATTTTAAAAGAACTAATAGTAGGACAATGAGTTTTTTCGATTCTGAAATCGTACAAGAAGAGATGAAAGAAATTTCAGAACTCCAAGATGAAATCTATTCTAAGGTTTTCAGTTTCTCTTCAATGGATGCTGATGATAAATTAGAACATGTCGAAATGCTTGAGAACCTGCTTAAGAAACAGAATATTCTCTATACGAGACTCTCTTTGTCTGATGATCTAGAAGCAAAAATGATGAAGGAAAATATTCTTAAGTCTGCTAAACAACTTGGTTTTCCTCCTGATGTTGATTTGGGATATGTTTTTTCAAACATGTCCGCCATCATCGATACAATGAAAAAAACAATACGAGAAGGGTCTTGACACTGAGTCCATTAGGACCTACACTAGACCAGGGGCTACCCAATCCCCTTTAAGCTACGGGACAAAAGCCAAATACAATCATACGAGGTAACACGATGGGATTTAACGATCTCAAGAAGCAGTCTTCTCTTGGCAGCCTTACAGCCAAGCTTGTAAAAGAAGTTGAGAAGCAAAACAATACTGGTGGAGGAGCAGATGAACGTCTGTGGAAACCAGAGATGGATAAGACTGGCAATGGATATGCAGTCATTCGATTCCTCCCCGCACCTGATGGAGAAGATCTCCCTTGGGTCAAACTATTCTCCCACGCCTTCCAAGGTCCTGGTGGTTGGTACATCGAGAACTCTTTGACTACCATTAGTGGTAAAGATCCTGTCGGTGAATTGAACCGTGAACTGTGGAACAGTGGTACGGATGTGAACAAAGATATTGTTCGTAAGCAAAAACGTAAACTTTCCTTCTACGCGAACATCTATGTTGTTCAGGACAAAGCCAATCCTCAGAATGAGGGTAAGGTCTTCCTCTACAAGTTCGGTAAGAAGATCTTTGATAAGATCATGGAAGCAATGCAACCTGAGTTTGAAGATGAGACTCCTATTAATCCCTTTGATTTCTGGCAGGGTGCTAACTTCAAATTGAAACTGAAGAAGGTTGCTGGTTACTGGAACTATGATAGTTCTGAGTTTGACCGTGTGTCTCCTCTCCTGGACGACGATGATGCTCTGGAAGCCGTCTGGAAGAAAGAGTATTCACTCGCAGCTCTGGTTGCTCCTGATCAGTTCAAGTCTTATGATGAACTGAAGAAGCGTATGGACTATGTCCTGGGAACCAAGAAACGTTCAGCTCCTCAGGAAGAGACTGAGTATGATAACTACGCAGCTCAGGAGGAGAAGAAAGTATCTGAGGAAGAAGTTATGAAGAAACTTGAGGATTCTTATCAGGCATCAAAGACTACGGAACCCTCCTCGTCTTCTGATGACGATGATGACCCCATGTCCTACTTCGCTAAGTTGGCTGACAGTTGATTTGAAAATCGATATTTGATTTCATTTTCTGGGGAAAAATAATCCCCAGAATTTTTTATGCCTATTACTTTTTTTATGTGTATAATCTAATGTTATCACCTTGTGATAAGTTATCACTAACATATTGTGTAGAACCTGGTTTTACTGGCATTAAGTTATCAATATCCTGAATGACCAAGTTTAGATATTCTGGTTTGATTAGATAGATGTTTCTTATTTCATCTTGAATGGCGGATTCATATTCATAATTCGTTATAGATATTGTGGTATCCGATGTTGTGATTTGTGATCCAGAATCATAATAACTGACAGTATAATCACTTGGAACCTTCAGACCAGCACGAATAATAATTCTACCAAAACTATCTTTTATTTCTTTTGTTTCATGATGATGAATTTTAGAGAAGTTATCTTCTGATTCATACTTATTAAACATGTATTTGTTGAATGATTCATTGGTCAGAGGCCACTCTGATTGAACATTTAAAATGTTATTACTTAAAAGTACAATCCAATCATAGTTTTGTGTCCCATAGATTTTGTAAGCGACTTGATCTGGCCTTTCGTCATCTATGACCTTATACTTTGTAAAATAAGAAAGTTCATTGAACAAGTCTTCCCTTACCTTTACCCTCTTAAAGAGATTTTTTACTCTGATGTACTCAGAGATATTCTTTTGTCCCTCCAGTCTGCTGGTGTAATTAAAGTCTGGAATGTTTCTGAAGTAAGTTTTAGCCATTAGAATCCCATGTTGTCTTGTGTGTATTCTTCCTCTTGATCACTTCTATAGACTGGTTCAATCTCTTGGAAGGTGAGGTTTAAATCATAACCAATCATAGAACCATTAGTTTCATAAGTCATATATGAACCATCAGGTGTATAATTGATATTGATTGATGTAAGAGCACAGGGTTTAATTTTGTTCAGGAAGGGGTGTTGTGTGTATGAGGGTGTGTTACCCTGTTGTGCTTGATACATATATTCGATGAGAAATAAATTTGGTGTTTCAAGGAAAAGATTTGTTTTGCTTGTCTTGGGTGCTGAATCTCTCTTCAGTGATTTGATGATGTTTCTACAGAGAATTGATTCACTTTCAGATCTTGGTCTTAATTTAAAACTGAAGTTAAAAGATCTGAGTGTAGGACCATTGAATAACAATTCCATATTGTTATTGATAATCTTACCAGTGGCTCTCTGAACAAAACTAGGAGCTGATGCTGCTTGTCCTGCGAAGTAAGCCATCAATTGTTTCTTTACATCCTCATTTTTGAGAAGTTCAGAACCTGTTTTCATCACATCCATCGCTGCATCAAGTACAGCACCAGCGGGATTACCAGAGTTGGATATGTTATTATATGCAATATTACCAGCTATCATATTCAATTCACTCACAGTATCTGAATTCCAACTGACAGCTGTTGTATCCGAAAGACTACCGATCATTGGAAGTTGAATTATATTCTCTGGTGTTTGAGATAGAATCTGACTCGATCTAGTTACTCTTCTATCTGTGTTTATATAATCTCTTGATTTCTTTCCAGGCGCACCAAGAGCATCAAGACTCAATCCAGGAACATACTTATATGATGTAATCTGAATGTAATCATATCCAAGGTTTGGTATTCTACCCTCTGGATATCTGAAGTACTGTGATCCTGTAGGTTGTAATCCTGGGTCACCTGCATTAACTGATGCAATTGTTCGTAGCCTAAAATCTGATCCCCTATCAAAATTAGAAATTGCACTATTCGTAGAGGAAGTTGTACTCTGGTTGTTAGATGAATTTGGCCCTGATGTAATTGTTTGGGGGGATGAATTGACTACATTAGCTGATGACTCGTATGATTTAAGATTTTGTAATCTAATAAAGTCGTTGAGTTCAGACTGTGTGTCTGATTCTTTTTGTGCAATAGAAAGTATGTCTATCTTTGTTTGTTTATTTAATTTTTTGAAAGTGTTATTTCTATTATTATTTCCCTGGAATATTTTTTTAAAATAACTATCATTAAGGATAGTGACCTTATCTTGGTCAGCATCAAAACTGTAAATGGGAATGTCTGTACCAGATGAAAATCCTTCAAGACCACCTAATTTTGTACCAGTTGCAGAAACTGTGTAGTTACCTGTTTGTTTATTTCCATCAATATTAATTTTTTGATTTGATTTATTGGCAGCATCACCGAACGGACGCCTTTCTACTCTTTGGTAGACATACTCATCTCCTGTTTTTTTATTCCAGTTAGATAGGTCCGTTGCCATTTATCTCTTTTTAGATATTTAGATCGAATTTTTGATAATCTATTGACCTGAGGTCTTCAAGTTCCATTGGATATACTATATGGAGATTACTTTGTACTTCTTGCCATGTGTAGTTTCTGAACTTACCCCAATGATAGTTTATTCCTTTGAAACCCCATTGATTAACTTCGGTACAGGCAATGAGTGGGTATTGATCATAACGAATACGAGGAGTCTTAGGTTGATATATGAAAGTGTAGTATCTACCGACATCAGGAACAACCTCAACATCTGAAAGTCTCTCAAGGACTTCCATCATCTTGTCATCAGCATCAGTCAGACCTGCACAAACATCAATTAGATCTTCGGTTCTTAGTGTTTCGTTTTCTAGATACTGTTCCTGTTCCTCGTCCATACTGTTTGATACCTAACTCATCTTCTGTTATGATTTTGAATTCAATACCATTATCTTTGGCAAACTCAGAGACTGCGTTCCATTTTGCTATGTTAATTTCATAGACAGCTGACTCATACAGATATGATTTAGTTATTCTTCCCTTCTTTTCAGGAGGTTTAGTCTGTCTTTTGGGCTTGACTTCAATGATTTGTCTCTTGGTTTTACCATTGGATTCCTTGAATTCAACTAAGAAATCAGGGAAGTACCTGTGGACTTTACCATCAGCTGGTGACACATAGGGAACACTGAATTCCTCAGAAGCCCACTTCAATACATTAGGTTGTTTATCACACCAAGTGCAGAACTTACGTTCCCATGATGAACGACAAATGATATTGTTGGGATTGCCCATGTATTTGTCTGGATTCGACGGTTTGAACTTTGATTTAATACTTTTGCCCAAAACTCACATACATAGTAATAGTAGTCAAGTGTATTTATAGATGGCTGGGGCATCACCAAATGCTTTTAGTACAGGAGCTCTAAAGAGTAAGATAATGAATCTTGCTCAGACTTCTGTTTATCAAGTAAAAATTCAACCACCACCAAGTGTTCTCAGTTTTTTACAAACTGAAAGACAATTTGATTACACTCAAAGGGGTGAGAACATGGAACTTCTTTGCCATGAAACCACTCTTCCTGGTACTTCATTCTCTACCACTGAAGTTACTAATAATTATACTGGTGTCACTGAAAGGATGGTCTATCGTAGAATGTATGACTCTACGATAGATATGACTTTCTATGTTGATAAATCATATGATGTCATTGAATTTTTTGAGGGTTGGGTTGATTATATAAGTGGTATGAATGTTGACAACCCTAATGGTGGTGACATGAGGGAGATGTATAGGAGTAATGCAGCCACATATAGAATGAATTACCCTCAGACTTATAGAACTCCGATTCATCTTACGAAGTTTGAGAAGAACCTCACAGATGCTCAATTGACATATGAATTTGTAGATGCATTCCCACTCAATGTCATCTCAATGCCTGTTTCATATGCTCAAAGTGATGTATTAAAACTAAGTGTGTCCTTTGCATACACTAGATATGTTAGATTTAGATCCAATCAAGGATTACTTAATAATTATGGTGAATTCTTTGATCCACCAGGACCTAATGCATCATAATAAATAAACCACTGACCTCGTTATCGGATATTATGCCTTTACCTAAAATTGCTACACCAACATATGAGTTGGTATTGCCATCTACAAAAAAGACAATCAAGTATAGACCCTTCCTGGTAAAGGAAGAGAAACTCCTGGTTCTTGCACTTGAAACTGAAGATCAAAAACAGATTACGAATGCTGTTAAGTCTGTCATTAAGAATTGTATTCAGACTAGAGGTGTGAAAGTAGAGATTCTCCCTACTTTTGATATTGAATATCTCTTCTTGAATATTAGAGGTAAATCAGTCGGTGAGGAGGTTGAGGTTAATATCATTGCACCAGATGATGGTGTTACTCAAATTCCTGTAACGATTGACATTGATGAAATTAAGGTCACTGAAAATCCAGAACACATCAAACAAATCAAACTTGATGACGAGTTGATGATGGAAATGAGATATCCATCACTAGATCAGTTCATCAAGAATAACTTTGATGTTAATGATTCTAGTTTTGATCAGTCATTTGAATTGATTGCTAGTTGTGTTGATAAGATTTATAGTGAGGAAGAGGTTTGGTCTACTGATGATGTCAGTAAAAAAGAGGTGATGGATTTCCTTGAACAGATGAACTCGATCCAGTTCAAAGACATTGAAAAGTTCTTTGAGACGATGCCCAAGTTGTCTCATACATTGAATGTTACCAACCCCAAAACCAAGGTTGAGAGTGAAGTTGTTCTTGAGGGGTTGTCTAGTTTTTTCGCGTAGGTATGGCTCACATGAATCTTGAGTCATACTTTAGATTAAATTTCGCCCTGATGCAATACCATAAATATTCATTAACTGAGATTGAAAACATGATGCCTTGGGAGCGTGATGTTTATGTAGCACTTCTCCAAAATCATATTAAAGAGGAAGAGGAAAAGCAAAAGGCTAACCAATGATGAATCCTGACTCCAATAATCAAAATATTCCAAAGGGGCTTGATGATCTGCTTGGCTCTATTAGGAGTGATTCGGAAATTTTAGGGGAAGATTATGATCAAAATATCCCAAAGGGGCTTGATGACCTGCTTAGTTCCATTAGGGGGAAGTCTGAACCAGACAACTCGTCTGCATTGGCTGTTTATGTGCCAGATCAGAGAGAAGAAGATCTGGTCTCTGAACAAATTGATGAAAGAATCCTAACCCTCCTGGGTCTAGAAGACGCTATTGATATTGATTACGCAACCTATAAGACTCTTCTCAGAGAGAAGATGATGGAAGGTAGGATGGCAGACAGTAAGATGCCAACCGAAGAAACTGAGATATTAACTGAAGAGTTTAAGAGAGTAAAAGGAAATACAGGTAGATTCAAAGTCAAGAAAGAGAAGATTAATTTCCAGTCTTTTGTTAATGATGTCAAACCAGAAGAGACGGAAGAGCAATCAAGCCCACAGGAATCTTTACTTGCCTTACCAGGAACTGCAGAAGTTAAACAAAAACCTAAAGTTGAAGAAGGAGAAGAGAAAGAAGATAAGATTGACGGAATACAAAAGTTTTTGGGTGGCATCTCAGACAGATTAGCTGAGATTGAAAAGAATCTCAGTGACATGTTGGACATGGACGCTAAGGAACTAGCCGATGAAAAGAAAGATGCAGATAAGGAAAGAGTTGTTGGTGAAAAACAAAAGAAAAGAAAGAAGGAAAGTAAGTTAGAGTCTGGTATTAAAGGGTTTGGAAAGAAGGTAACTGATCAAGTCACCAAACCTATAAAGGGTTTATTTGATACTATCTTGAACTTCTTTACTCAGATTTTCTTGGGTAATCTTGTCAAAAAACTCATTGAGTTCATTGATGATCCAATGTTGATTTTCAATCCACTTATCGACATGATAAATGGTGTTATCGATGTGATTAATAATGTTCTTGAATTTATGTTTGGTGGACTTGTTGGAAACATCAATAAAATGATTGAACCTCTAAATGGTGGTCTAACAAATCTTGAGAATACTGTTAATAGTATCTTCGGTATGTTTGGTGAACAGAATGAAGAGGATAAGATTAAATTTCCTAGAATTCCAGAAGCAGAAGTTTTCCAGTTTGAACCTATAGAAAAGTTTAAACCAAAAGAAGAGAAGAAAGAAGAACCAATCAAAGGTATGGCTGGTGGTGGATTAGTCACCAATCAAAAAGAAGAATCAACCAAAGGTATGACTGGTGGTGGATTGGTTACCAATCAATACGAAGTCACTAACATAAATGCATATACTGGTGGTGGTTCTATCACTGGTAATTCTGGTCAGACCATCACAGGTATGGGTCCTGATACTCAATTGATTGCAACTCAACCAGGTGAGATTGTGATGAGTAAGAAGGCAGTTCAAGCCTATGGTGCAAACAATCTTCTGGCTATGAATAAGTCAGCTGGTGGAACCAATGTTCCAACTATGGGTACTATTCAAGGTTTCTCGGGTGGTGGGATTGTTGAACCAGTTCCATCAGGTTCTTATAAAGGACAATCAGGTCAAAAATATGGTGATCCAAGAGGTTATGGTCCACATGCAGGAATTGATATAACAGAAGATCCACCTTATGGTCAGGATCCCAAAGTTCCTGTTGTTTCTATGGCAGGTGGTAAGGTTGTACCAAGTAGTCCAAATTATCCATATCAAACTTCTGGATATACATCAAATTTAACTGTCAATCATGGTAATGGACTGATGGCGACATATCTTCATATGAAACCAGATTTAAAAGTGGGATCCTCTGTGGAGAAAGGTCAAAAAATTGGAAACTTAATTCCTTTAGGTTCGGCGAGTAATAGTTTTGCTCAAACACATTTACATCTTCAAACATATAAAGATGGAAAAGTAATCAGTCCTCTTAATGTTTTGAATGGTACGGTTCAACCTGGAAATGGAACAGATAGAGTAGAGCCTTCACCAAGTGAAGGAGCTCCAGCATTTAAAATGAATAAGAGAGGAAGACGTGTTGCTGTAGTAAAACCATCATCCAAATCAACACCAACTATTTCACCACCACCTCAAAAGGGTGGGCAGACATCTGTCCTACCTGTCCCTGGGTCTAATCAACAACAACCACCAACTAGTTCAGTATCAGCTGGACAAAAGGATGTCCCATCATTCTCCTCAAGGGACATGGGTAACACTGAGTTTATCGTTATCAAATCCATCTATAACATTGCAGGATAATGGCAGCCTTCGCACTAATCGGACCAGCGATCAAAGCTTTAGCCTCAGGGGGAGTGAAGAAGGCAGCAATGGGTGCTGCAAAAGGTGCTGTAAAGGGTAAGGCTAAAGATTTTGTTACAGGTAAGAATCGAAAGGGTAAAGGAGGTGCTCTAGCAAAATCTGAAGGTGGTGGAGAAGAAGAGGTTGAAGGTGGTAAAGGTGGTGCGATTGTTCCAACCACACCAATGGTTGGTAATTATAAAGTAGAGACATTGTCAGACAAACCAGATGAGGTAGGGAAACCATCTAAGGTTAGTTATGAAGCTATCAATAATCAACTTGATAGTATCATTGGTCTTACAAATGTTCTGAAGAAAACTTCAACAGTTAAACTAAAGAACGTTGAGAACAGAAGAAAGGCTGAACGAAAGGCAGATGAAAAAGCCAAGAAGAGAAAAAGAGAAAATATGTTGGAAGGTGCTGGTGGTGCAGCACTTGGACTAGCTGGTAACCTTTATGGTAAAGCTACACAGGGATTTGATCCACTGAAGTTCTTTACTATGATTTTCCTTGGGAATCTTGTTAAGTGGTTTAATGAAGAAGGAAGTAAGATAAGTGCATTCTTGAGAACTGGTCTGGCATTATTGAACAATGCTGGTAAATTAATCAATTCTGGACTCAAAGCTTTGGGAGGAGCCTTTAAGGCAGGATTTAAATTAATTGGTAAACTTCCCAGAGCAATTCTGAGACTTGGTAAAAATGTAGGTAAGACTCTCTTTAATGTTGGTAAGAGATTAGGAAGTGTTTTTATAAGACTTGGCAAAAGATTATTTAAATTTGTAAAAGGTTTACTTGGTAGACTGAGAATACCAGGATTCCCTAAACCTAAAGGACCTACACCTAAAGGAACTACACCTAAAGGACCTAAACCTAAAGGATCTAAACCTAAAGGAACTACACCTAAAGGAACTACACCTAAAGGACCTAAACCTAAAGGAACTACACCTAAAGGAACTACACCCAAGACGAAATTCAAACTTCCAGGAGGAAAATCAGTTAATGGTTTTTTGAAGAAGTTATTCGGTATCAAAAACCCACAAGAAGTTCAAGCTTTAAGGAAAGCTGCACCCACTCTGAAAAAGGGTAGTAATTTTATGAAGGGAGCAAGGATCCCAGTTGTGGGTCCAATGATTGTATTTGCTCTCAATGCACTTGATCCTGATGTATCAATTGGAGAAGCAGCATTTAAGGCAATCGGTACTGGACTTGGTGAGTTCTTAGGTTTTGCTATTCCAATTCCTATCCTCGGACCTCTCATCGGTGGTCTAGTCGGTGAGGTGATGGGAGCTGCTGCTTACTCCCTTATTATTGAAAAGAATCCAGCGGCAGCAGGAAAGAAAATCATGGATGCCGTTACGGCTACTGGTAATTTACTCGGACCAATATTGGATTGGGGTAAAGGTGTTGTTGTCAAATTCTTTGATTCTCTACCAAAGATTAAACCTCCGTTCGGTCCAGAATTCCTCAACCCATTAGTATTGACCCCTCCAATGATGTTTACTGAGGTTCCTAAAGCATTGATGAGTGCATTCTTTGGTAAGGGTAAGAAAAAAGGAGAGGTTAAAAAAGTAGAGACTAAAAAACAAAGTGAACCAGATAGAATGATGACCGAGAATGAATATTATAACGCACGTGTTTTAAATCATGGTCTTCCTAGTACTTATGATGAATATAAATCAGAATTCACAGGATCGACAGAGTCCACTTCATCTGGTGGTGAAATTAATTTTGCCAAAGAGATGATTAAGATTCATGAGGGGTCTAATATTGTTGGTGATGTTCATCAGGCATATAGGGATAGCGAGGGACTTCCAACAATTGGGTATGGTCACTTAATTATTCCTGGTGATGGTTATGATATGAATTCCAAAATTAGTCAATCAGAAGCAGATAGTTTATTTGATAAAGATTTCCAAAAACACTTAGAACAAGCAAAGGCAATACCAGGATATAATAAAGGAAATGTTCAACAAAAAGCAGCATTAATTGATCTTACTTTCAATATGGGTGGTAGTTTCTATAAAGATTTTCCCAAATTTGCTGCTGCAGTAAAGAGTGGTGATTTTCAAACTGCTGCAGCAGAAATACAGGACAGTGATTATTACAAACAGGTGGGACGTAGAGGTCCAGTGATTAGAGATCTACTTGCAGGTAAGGGTGTGAGTGCTTCTTACTTAAAAAACATAAAAGTACCTACAGGAAATAATTTATCAACAGATAGTAATGAGGGTGCTCCTATACAATCTGAGAATTTATCAACACCCTCTGATGGTTTAGAAACTACTTCAGCTGCTACACCAGCTCAGGTGTCACCATCAACATCATCTCAAACACAAATGTCAAATGGAATTGATGGTATATCACAACAACTTTCATACGAAGAATCTGGAAATACAGTGGTTATGATGCAGGCTTCTAATAATCAACAGTCACCTATGAGTTCTGGTGGTGGTAAAGGAACTCCTGTGATGATGGGTTCTGGTGATGTGGTAAATAGTTACTATAAGTCACAGTTGATGGGCTTCTTATATAAACAAGGTTAATGGCAAATTCACCAGCACAAGCAGCTAATATAAAGAAGCTTCTGATTTCTTCAAATCAGGATGGTTCGAGTGCGGACATTTCTGTTATTGCTCCCGACATCAGATACTATGAGAGTGTGATGTCTAATGTTACTACCTGTTCAATGGTATTGACTGAGAGTGGTTTTTCAATGAATGGTAATGATACCGTTGCATCTAAAGGTCTTCTTGATGGTCTTCCTATTAGAGGTGGTGAAAGAGTTGATATTTCTATTGAAGATAACTATGGTAATATATTAAATCTGAAGGATGGTTTATATGTCAATAGAGTAAGAAACGCTCAACCAGGAACACAAAATGATGTATACATGTTGGACCTGTGTTCTAAGGAATATTTTGCTAATGAACAATCTAGAGTAGTACAGAGGTATGAGGGAAAGATATCTGATAATGTAATAAAGATTTTGAGAGAAGTCTTAAAGACTGACTCCACAACATTCAATATTGATTCAACAGCAATTGAATATAACTTTATTGGTAATGATAGGAAACCTTTGTATGTTTGTACTTGGTTAGCATCTAAGTCCGTACCATTAGGAACCAGTAGTGGCTCAGGTAATAGTGTAGGTGGTGCTGCAGGATACTTGTTTTATCAGACCAGAGATGGGTTTCACTTCAAATCAATTGATAAAATATTTGAACAGTCACCGACTAAGAATTTTTTATATAACAACATATCTGAAGCTCCATCTGGTGGATATGATGCGAAGATTTTATCCTACAATATTGATAGAGATGTAGATTTGAAAGAGGGTATGACTCTTGGGACCTATAACAATAGGTCAATCTTCTTTGACTTCTATTCAATGAACTACAAGGTTGTTAATTTTGATATTGGAGAACAGAAGAATAAGTTATCAACTGCTGGTAGAAAGTTTGCACCAGAACAGGTGGCAAGAGAATTCACTCAGTCACCTACACGATTGTTCAGTCATGTTCTGGATGTTGGAACCATTCCTAGAGGGACTACATCAGACGCACAACTGAAGAACTGGAAAGATAATCCAACAGTTTCCAACTATGACGCTGAGAGGAGTATGGTTCAGTCTGTGATGAGATATAATCAGTTGTTCTCCATCCAAACTAATATCACTATTCCACTTGACTTAAGTATCAAGGCTGGTGACTTGATTACCTGTGAGTTTCCAGAACTCAAGGGATCGCCTAACAAGGGATCAAACGATGAGAGTGGTGGCATATATATGGTAGCACATGTTTGTCACCGTGTGACACCTGAAGAGTCTTTTAGTAGTCTCTCCCTTGTCAGAGATTCATTCGGTAAAAACACAGGGTTTGCAAATTCATGATAGATCAAGGACTATTCAGAAAGTATTTTGTAGGTAGAGACGGATTCTACTGGTGGATAGGTCAGATTGCAGAAGAATCCTCATGGGTAGATAATAAAAGAGGTATACCATCCGAAACTAACAGAGATATACCTGGATTTGGTGAGAGATATAAAGTCCGTATTATGGGTTATCATACTGCGGTCCCATCAGAACTACCTGATGACCATCTGCCATGGGCAAGTGTGATGTATCCTGTCACAGCAGGTGGTGGAACTGCTGCTACATCTGAGACTGCCAACTTGAGACAGGGTATGTTTGTCTTTGGGTTCTTCTTAGACGGAGAAGACGGACAACAACCAGTTATCATGGGTGTAATTGGTTACAATGACTACACTGCTGTTATGGCAGAGGTTCCTGATGCTAAGTTCGTTCCATTCACTGGTCTGAACGCATCAAGGGGACAGAATGTCGCAACTTTTGCAAGAACAGTTGTACCAGATGCTGGGGATGTAGCTCCTGCCCCATCAGTAACAGCACAACCAACACCACAAGGACAAACAGAATCATCCAACGACACACAAACAAACACAGAGAACGATAGAGTTAATAATAGTCCTGATGGTCTTGCTGGTGGGAAAAAGGATGCAGCTACTCAGGTTGCAGCAGAAGAGAAACAAAAAGACAATGTAGTACCAAAACCATCTAAGTGTGACCCAATACCATTAGGTGGACTATCAACTAATATTTCTAATTTCATCAAAGATATTGAGAAGACAAGGAAAACTGCAACGGATTATAGATATGCCGCAACAAGAGGTGTAATTGATGTAAAGGCAGAAATTGATTATAAAAAAGATCAGATGACAAAACTTATAATGGGGACTATAAAATCAGCAATAAACGAAGCGGGGATATTTGCTGAAAACTTTTTAAACAAAACCATAAAAAGTCTAAATGCTTTTTTGCAACCAAATGAATCCTATGCTTTATCAACATTGTTCAATGGTACTGTTGAATATATTGTTTGTATGCTTAAACAGATCTTTAAAGCCATTGGAAGTTACATTTATGATCTGATAGATGACATTATCGGTAAAGTAATTAATGTGGCAAAATGTTTCATCAATAATTTTGTAGCAGCTGTCTTGGGAACTATCAATGGATTAATCAATTCACTTCTTGGATATGCTACTGACTTACTTACAGGAGTCATAGATTCTGTTTTTGGGGTTGCATCAGCTACTCTTGATACAGTTGAAGGAGCATTAGATATTATGTTGGATGTCATTTCTTTCCTTACTTGTAATACGGATAAGGAATGTGATGATTACTATGTTGATGAGTGGAATATTTTAACAGGTGGAAAACAAGACACTATGGATCCTGCTGAGCTCCTCAAATCAGTTGAAGGTATAAGCGAAAGAGTCAGTAATGTTGTCTATGATTTCTCAAATGGTCTTGATGGTATCGATAATGTGATGTCTACTTTCGGCAACACTCTACAAAATTCATTAAACGATGTATTTGATGACACAACTTGTGATATTGGACCCATCTTATGTGGTCCTCCATCTATCGCACTTTTTGGTGGAACTGGAGCTGGATTTGCAGCTAACCCTGTACTTGATTCTAATGGTTCAATTATTGCTGTTGATGTTATCTCTATGGGTCGTGGTTACAGCCAGGGTGGTTCAGTCACTGCAAAAGTTGTTGACGCATGTGGTAATGGGAATGGTGGTGTTGTCCTTCCAATTCTAGGAACGAGTTTAAATGACCTTCTTGGTATTGGTGATGGTATTAATACTAATGGTGATTATAATGACAACCTTTTGGGAGATGGTCGGAGAGGTGTAATTGATTCTTACTGGCAGAATGTAAGATCTCAACTTGGTATAGGTCAAAGTGAGACACAAATTTCTGGTTCAACATTCAGTGGTCTTATTACAAGTGACAGACTTACTCCTACTCTTACATCTTCATCAGTTGGAACCACAACAAATGTAAGTGTGGGTCAAACTGATATTGTTCTTGATTCTAATATACTTAATAGTTTGACTACTCCATCTTCATCTTTTACAGGTTTAATTTCAGGTGATAGGTATGCAGGTTTGGGAACAGAAACCACTACTGTGTCTTTGTCAACTAGTTTCACTGGAGCTTCAGGAGATCCAATCAACATAGGAATTGCATCTGGAGTTCAAGTAAATAATATTGATTATACTTCACTGGTAACTGGTAATACCATTGATAATTTAATATCCAATACTCCTACTCCTTCTACCGATACAATTGCCACAGGAATCAATACTGAAGTTACTGATGGAACTCTCGGTGTTTCTGGATTTATTATTCTTGATGGAGGTGCTGGATATATGACAAGACCAGATGGTTCGGTTGGTGGTATGAATAGAACTTGGGCCACATCTGAACAGACGAAAATTAAAAAAAGTAATGGAACTTATCTTCTTCCAATAAATCCTGGAATTGTATCAGTAGTTGAAGTTGGCGACACCATTGAGATACCTAGTGGAACCACAACTGTTAGTGGACCACTTGATAATGACACTGGTGGTGGTGAATCAATCATCGGTGGATCTCCTCATGTGATTACTACACCTGGTTTGATTACTGCACCAAAGAAATTAGAAAATTCTACTACTGAGACAGGTGATTATCCATCAAGTACTGATGGAACTTACCCAGTTATAACTCATCTTTCATCCATATATGTTGAAGACCCGGGTGTTGGGTACTCACTATCAGATGAGGTTGTAATCACCCCTAGTGAGGGAGCTGTAGCTACAATTGATGTCACTGATTTAGGTGCTATCAAATCTATCAGAGTTACACAGAAGGGAGAGGGATTTAAAGTGAAACCGACAGTTTACATCAAGTCTAGAGGTGGTATTGGTGCTATATTGTCTGGTCAACTTGGCATAGATAATGTTGATGAAGAAAGTATGAGAGAACCAGGTGTGAGTGATAAAATTATTCAAGTTAACGATGTTGTGGGGGCATACTGATGTCTAATAATTCTGAAAACGGAATAAAAAAGAATCCGTATACTTATCGAAAAGGTACTTCTGACGCTGAAATTAAGTTTGGACATTGTACAGATGATAATGAAGTTGCTGCTGCTGTACTGAGGAGTGGTTATTTTCATGACCACTACATTAGTCTTGATGCGACTGGTCAAAGTCATAGAAAGGGTGGAACAATTTGTAAGTCACCAGGTTCTTTTCAAATAGACGCTGGGACTAGTGTTAAAGGTTCAGACAATGGTGTCTTTATCAAAGCTGAGAATGGTAACATCCAAATATCAGCACCAAGTGGTACTATTATTCTTGATGCTAGAAATATTTTAATTAAGGCTACCGGTGATAGTGATGAAACTGGTAATGTCACCATAGAGGGTAATGATAAGGTCTCAATAAAAGGTAAAGGTGATGGTATCGATATTAGTGGAGCTGCTTCAGTAAAGATTACTTCCGATAAACAAGTTGATGTAATTGGAAAAACAATTCTAAATCTTTATGGAAATGTCATGGACTGTGCTGATGGAAGTTCTTCAACGGCAACTCCAGGGAACCCCTTGGATCGTGCCGGTAGTAAATCAGGAGTTCCTAAGAGCCTCTCTATTGGTGGTGTAGGTGGTGGGGCTATACAGGCAGCTCTTTCTGGTTTGAGTGCTTTAACAGGACAAAACAATGAGTTCAACAACTCATTACTGGGGAGCCTAACTAGTGTATTCGGAGGTGGATGATGGAAAGTTTTAAAAATGGATTAGATAATATTGTCTTCTATGGAGGAAGACTTCAGAATCAAAAACATATTGAATTGCCACCAGAGTGGACAGAATTTGTAGATGAGAGTACAATTACAGTATCATTGACTTCTATTGGTAGTCATCAGGATCTTATTGTCAGAGGTCTTCAAGGAAATAAGATTACCATTCAATCAAAATCGGTTATCCCGATTGATTGTTATTATCATGTATTTGCAGAAAGAAACGACGTAGAATCATGAAGGTAGGAGATTTATTTGTAGGAAAACAATTAATTGTTGGTGATCCTACCCTTGCTCTGAGTGGGATAGGGAGACCACCAGCCAATCTCAGGGGTAGTGCTTATGTTGAAGCACCAATGATTGTTGGTGATGACACTAAGTTCCCTCTTCCTGAAGCTACTATGATGATTGGTAGGTGTACCAATCTTGATGCTGCAGGTCTCATTCCTGGTCTTTTTAGAATCAGAAACCTTATTCCTGGAACTGAGACACCACAAGATGTTGTCATCGGTGACCCGTCAGGACCCGTTGGTGTGACTGTGTTCTGTGGATTGTCATTTTTCTCAGTTCAGGCATCATCTATTAACCTTGTAACCATTGCCAAAGTTGAAACTGCTGCTACTGTTAGTGAAGTCGAAGCTATCAAAAGTGATGTTGGTGCTAAAGTTCAGGCTGGGGCGAAGGTAGAGGCTGGTGTTGATTCAAACCTAGCACTAGCTGTCAATCAGGCTCCTGTAGCATCACCATTGACTCTAGCATCTTTCCTTGACTTTTTTACTCCTAAAGGAAACTCACTGAACAATACGACTGTAATCGCCGTCAGTAAGAAACCATTTGATATTCTTCACCCAACTAAAGAGGGACATCGACTGAGATATGTTTCCCTTGAGGGACCATCAGCCGAGGTATATGTCAGAGGTAAGTTGAAGGGAACCAACATCATCAATCTTCCTGATTATTGGAAAGGTTTGGTTGATCCTGATAGTATCACTGTAAACCTCACACCTATTGGTTCATTCCAATCACTATATTATGAAGAGGTTGAGTGGTGTAGTACAATCAAGGTATTCAACGCTGATGGTGGTCCTATTAACTGTAGTTACACTATCTACGCAGAAAGAATTGATACTGAGAAGAACATTCCTGAATATGAAGGCTTGACAACATCTGACTATCCAGGTGATAATGATGAATACAGATTGTGATATGAATGGGAAAGGTTCATGAAGTATTCCCTCTGGTAATCTATCAGGGGGATGTTAGTTGTCATAATGAATTTAAAGAGAACCTAGAAGATATCAAGAAGTATTGGTTCAATGGATATAAATATGAATCTCCTGAAGGTTCAGA
>Ga0181377_1000195_pt1 | contig 24208 bp, 22 predicted proteins | sample LowvirmetaG_9_FD_130160 | JGI IMG/M metagenome (GOLD analysis project Ga0181377, IMG submission 130160) | Marine viral communities from the Subarctic Pacific Ocean - Lowphox_13 viral metaG | ecosystem: Environmental > Aquatic > Marine > Oceanic | place: Subarctic Pacific Ocean | collected...
CCGCAAATAATGTCATCTCTGAATCAATTTCTACACATACTAATAATTGCTGTTTTAATCAGTTTGGATCAAGCAACACAAGCGGAGGAACAAACAATGTATTTTCAGACCCTCTATTCGTAGACTCTGCTAACAGTGACCTTCGCCTTCGTCCAAACAGTCCTTGCATCAACGCTGGAACAGCAAGTTAAGTCATGGCACAGCAAAAATTAGGACGCAAGGATTACTCCATCGCTGTTAAGACAGGGACGGATGCTAATAAGACAAAGTTTGCCAAAGAATCTACCAAAGGAGAATTGTACTTTGCTACTGATTCGGGAAGTTTGTACGGGGCATCCACGGATGCTGGATCAAGCGATTCCACAGTTCGGAGTTTCGGTCCGTCTAGTGAAATTGTAACTGAATCTACAACCACCCGAACACTCAGCAATAGCGATAATGGTAAAGTAATAGTGTGTACGAACAGTGGTCAAGCTATCGTAACCATACCTAGCGGCTTAACAACAGGTTTTAGTTGTACTGTAGTTCAAAGTGGGACAGGTACGGTAACAGTCGCTGGGTCAGGTGCAACCATTAATGGTTTTGGAAACAAAACAGCAACAGCAGGTCAATATGCCGCTTTAAATGTAATACCTGTAGGTGCTAATTCTTACATTGTCGAAGGTGATGCAATTACAGCACCTCTAGTGAATAATTATAGCGTAGATTTAGACGGCTCAAATACCTACATTTCGACAACAAGCGCATCATTAGACGTTTATGCCGCTAGTTTTTGGGTAAAACCTGATTCCACTATAAACTCATCGAGCGGCGCTCAAGTCCTTTTTAGTTCGAGTACAAATCGCTTTGCGTTAGGTAATGTAACTTCATATTTAGCTAGTAACGAGTCAATCGGAATAGCCTATTCAACAGGAGCTTTTGGGACAGGTAATGTCTCAATTCCAAATTCTTCTTGGACTAATATTTTCATAGCTTGGAAAACTTCATCGCAGACAAATAGCGGAAGTGCTGGATATGATTTTTGGGTTAATGGGGTGTTACAAACTACGGCTATGGGCGCACATTCAGGAGGCACTCAACCTACCTCTCCACTTACCGCTTCAAATATAAATATAGGCAGAAGATCGGATGGTCAAATGTACTACGCAGGTCTAGTCGATGAAGTAGCTTTGTGGTCTACTGATGTTTCAGGAGATATTGCAACGATTTACAACTCAGGTAAACCTGACGATTTAAGTAGCTCAAGTGTGGTTTCTACCGAACCTATAAATTGGTATCGAATGGGAGATAACAACTCCGGCACAGGCACAACTATTACCGATCAAGGTTCTTCGCCAGCGAACGGCACACTAACTAACGGGCCAACCTTTTCAACTGATGTACCTTAATAAATTATGAGCAGAAAATATGTAATTATTAACTCGGACGAAGTAGACTCCGTGGATTTTAGTCAAGTAGAAGAGACGAGTGAAAGTACGCTAAGATATAATATTAATCCAGTTGGCACAAAAACTTTTGTTAAGTTCGATTCGGACACAACACCAGCATTTTTAGATGGTAAAACGCAATACTCGCATTCTGAAATACTCGCAATACTAGCAACGGACGAGTGGACTGACCCTAATCCTCCTGGCGAATGATCTACACCATACTATTATTGGCGATATGCCTCACGGGATGCAGTTTTCGCTCTGTCTACCCAACCTTGGGCGGAGTGATTGGCGGATCAGCCGGAACGCTTGCGGGCGGTCCATTGGTCGGCGGACTTTCTGCCGGTGCGGGTGTCCTTGCGGGCGAAGCCTTAAAAAACAAAGACGCTTTAATCGAGGCCGAAGAAACTATCGAGGCATTAAGTCACGGAGATGTCTCTGCCATTGTTGCGAACGGGTTGGCCGAGCATAAGACAGGATTTGAAAGTTTCACATCGTACATAAAGAAAATCCTGATCGGAGCGGCAATTCTGCTCGGAGGGTATTTAGCCATTCCTATTTTTGTTGCAAAAAGAACAGCCCGTAACTGTTCAAAAACAGAAGCGGAAAAACATCTGACCCGCGCACCCTTTCCCGTCAAACCTCCCTCCCGTGAAAAATCTTAAATTACTCGCAGATCAATTTTCAACGCTTTCGACAAAAGCAAAGATGTTTACTGTTTTAGCTGGCCTAATTATTGGCATCATAATCCTCGATTGCCTGTTCTAATGGACCGAACTGCACTAGCTGGATTCGGTGGATCGTTAGCGAGCATAAGCGGATCTTTCCATGAAATCATTGGTATCATTGCCGGTGGAATGACCATCATTTATATGGCGGTAAAGATTTACCAGGAGGTAAAAAAGAAGTGAGCCGGTATCGTTCATACGGTAAACTAGACGATCCATTCACATCGGAGGGGGATACTTTCTTTCTGCGGATGAATGCTCGTTTACGGCCTAATCAGTTAAAGCCTGGTGAGGTAGCATTGTCAAAGAATGGCCGCATGAATAAGGACGGAACTTGGCAAACTCGCAAAGGGTTATCCACTCTGTTTGGTTCGATCACATCGGGAGCCGATGCAATTCGATTACCTTATTTAATTACCTCGGCCCAACGGTTTTCCAATGTGGTAACATTAACTTTAAATGCGACTCCGTCTTTATCTTTTATTCCTGGTAATAATATAACTATTGCAGACCTTGGATTTACCGGTGACGATCCGAACGGGACTTTCCCTTTGGTCGATGTAAATTTTACGACCAAAACAGTTACTTACGCTGAAACCGGTGCGAATGAAAATTTTGCAATACGGCCCGAGACTGTGGCTAACACATCGGTCCTTTTCCCTGGCGATTCCATACCAACCACTTTAAATTTTACACTTAACGATTTTGGAATTAACGAGGTTTTTGGATCGGCAGTTTTTAGTGACCCGTCACAAAACTTAGACGATTTTATTTTCATCGCAACAGACAGCACGGCGATAGCGATTCGCTTAAAAGATTCCACCCTTTTTAAATGTCGATATGAATCGGGAGGGGAGTCTGTAGATGCCCCCGTAGGAATGCTACAAGGGTTGGGGAAGATGTTTATATTTCGGACCAATCAAACAACTTTAGAAGCCACTCCCTCGCTCCAATCTGTACCCGTCGCATCGGCATCCCAAAGTGGTCAGACTATAACGGTAAACACATCATCCGCCCACAATCGAGTAGCGAATGACTATGTCACTTTGTCGGGATTAGGAGCGGCTAGTGTGTCTCACGATCCCAACGGATGCTATCGGGTTTTAACCACACCTTCGGCCACTCAATTTACTGTAAGTATGACGGGCAGTCAGACGGCCACTTTCTTTGTAAGCGGATCGACTGTTGAATATTTTGCAGACTTTGAACGAGTTCCAAGCGGTGATTATACATCGCCCTTATTCTTAACCGATACAACGGCAACCTCGGCCAATGGCCTAGTTACTTTTGACATTCCAGGAGCGAATCAAAATCCGGCAAATTCATCATACCATAATATTTCTGTTGGCGATACGATTACCATCCGAGCGGGTGCAACTCCATTTGATACTTTTGTGGATGATAAAGCTCGATGCGTTAGCTCGTCCAACACTCAAGTAACTTTTAATTTAGGTGCAGTCAATGGGACAGCCAGCCTAACCATTTCTAAGCCATTGAGCGTGGGAAAAGGATTTATTCATCAACCAGCGGCTCCTTGGGCAGTAGTCCATCAAAGAAGGCTTTGGATGCCGTACTGGTATACTTCAGCCGCCCCACCGGTAGATCGAAATATTCGGGATGAAATAGTGGCCTCGGACATTCTTGATTTTAATACGATGGACCAAATTTCCAACCAATTCAAGCCAAGCTCAGGCCAGTCGGATTATTTGGTTGCACTGAAGCCTTTTACTCAGGATTCCATCGTAGCCTTTTTTAGAAAATCAATTCATCTAATGTCGGGAGTAAGTGGATCTTTAGCCGATGTATCGACCAATTTAGTCACCGATGAAATTGGATGCTCGGCTAGAAAATCTGTGGTCCAGGTTGCCAATCAAATTCTTTTCCTTTCGGATCAAGGCGTGTATGGAATCCAATTCCTTGACGAGTTCAATTTGCGAGGAGTGGAAATCCCTTTATCGGAAACTATCCAGCCATTTATCGACCGGATTAATCAGGACTATGTTCATCTGTCATGCGGAGTTTACTTCGACAATCGCTATTGGCTGGCCACTTGTTTGGACTCTGCTCCTGGTGTGGGAAATGCCACAACTCTAAACACTATTTTAGTTTATAGCTTTATAAATCAGGGGTGGGAAAGTATCGACACAGTTAACTCCACAGAATTTGCGATCCGTGAACTTTTAGTCGCAAAAGAGGGCACGAAGAATGCCTTATATTTAACGACTGAAGAAGGCGGGGTCCACAAAGTTGATGGATTTGAGGGAGGGGATGTGGTAAGCATTCAGGCTGGAGCATCGAGCGCGCAAACGATCCCCGTAGTCAGCCAAATAACTACCCGCCAATATGATGCTGATCAACTCGACAGAAAAATGTTCAGCCGAGGCGAAATTCAATTAAAAAGCAATTTAGAAAGCCCGAGCGATGGTGATATCACTTTCATTACGGAAGATCCCGATGCGGTATCACCCACAACAGTAGTGAGTGATTTACTAGGATCGACTTTAGCGGCAAGCGAAGATTCATCCATCCGATTAGGAATCAGAAAAAGAGGGTTTGGCATACAGGGAGATTTTAAGCCCACAACCGGCAGACCATTTGTTCGAGCGGTCAAAGTAGAAGCTCGAATCGCTGACCGATCAACCACTTCAATAAAATAAAATTATGGCAGTTATAGCGACATCACAAACTTTTACGACTAACGAACAGGTCACATCGGGAAAACTTAATGATATTGTGGCCCAAGCGACTTTTTCTGACCCCGCAGATGGATCTACCATAATCGCCAATAATTCGACTTATGGAGTTTCGGGCGGAGATGGAAAACTGAAAGTAAAGGATGCCGGAATCACCGCGACTCAGTTGGCCACGGATTCCGTGATTGAGACAAGGATTCAGAATGGTGCGGTAACCTCAAGCAAATTGGCGGCGAGTGCAATTAGTGCCATTATGCCCAGCGGTTCGCTCATGCCATATGCTGGGGCATCTGCTCCGACTGGTTATTTACTTTGCGATGGTGCGGCGATTTCAAGGTCAACTTATTCAGCTTTATTCGCTTTAGTCGGTACAACCTACGGGGCGGGCGATGGTTCATCGACTTTTAATATCCCCGATCTTCGAGGCCGAGTGATAGCCGGTCAGGACGATATGGGCGGAGCATCCGCCAATCGATTAACCGGTTTGTCGGGCGGAGTTGACGGAGATATATTAGGCGGCACGGGAGGGGACGAAAAGCACGGTTTAACACATTTAGAGTCCGGCTTGCCGGCACACGCTCACACCACTCAACTCCGTGACACCGGTCCAGCGGGTGGTGGGCAACTAAGTGGCTATCAGGCATCTGCTGGTTCGGGAGCATTTTTTAATACGGACTCAGTCGCCGGTGCTAATGCAGCTTCAGTACACAACAATGTCCAGCCAACCATTATTTTAAATTACATAATAAAGACTTAATATGGAAAATCCACAAATAGATCCACTAGCTGAAGCCGCTAGATTGCTGAACGAGCAAGCCCCGCAAGGCGAAGCACTCGCATATATTAATCGTGATGAGGCAGATGTTTTAAAACAATTAGGCGGAGCCGGTGAACCGGTTAACTCTTCGGGCGTTCCTTCCTTCTTTTTAAATAAACTTTTTGGAGGTGGAAAAGCACCCCCTCCCTTACCCGAATTTAATGTCGGAGCATCGGCAAAAGATTATGTCGGAGCGATGGCCGACTCGGGACTTCAAGACCAGCTTTTAGGAGTTCGCCAGCAATACGATCCGCAATATCAGGATTTACAGATAGGACTTGCCCAACGAGCCGCCGATCCAATGGCCCGACTGGCCGAAGCAAATACTTTGCGGTCACAAGATTTTGGAAATAAAATCGCCGGAAGACAGGCTGGATCAGATATCAGTTTCATGAACCAATTCGGTTCAGATTTAACAGAGGCTAAACGCTCCTCCGACCCTCTTATGCAAGCTCGGGTGCAACAGGCGAACGAGTTAGCCGATCAGGCATTCAATGAAGCACAAATGACTGACCTTTCGCCCGAGATGAGACGGCGAGCCACTCAGTCCGCCCGTGAAGGATTAGTCTCACGGGGCAGAGAAATGAGTAATGCGGGCATTGCCGCTGAAGCGATGAGCCGAGAAGATTATTTACGGAAGATGATAGGTGAAAATCGAAGACAAGCACAGGGTTTAGGTACTTATGCTTCTAATTTAAACGAGGCAACCTCAGTCGATCCACTTGCCATGCTTCGAGGGGGGCAGAATTATACCGCCCAAGGATTTAACGAAAGATCCGCCCTTTTCGGCATTCCACAAGAGCAGTCCACTAGGATTAATCCGGATGCCGGAGTAAATATCGGAATGCAAGAATATGCGAACCGAGCAAATTACAATGCCAATACTTATGCGGCCCGTGAACAGGCGGCCAGTGGGGCGGCTCAGGGATTTATGAAAATGCTTGGTTCGATTGGTTCAGCGGCAGTAGGGAATATGGGAAAAAGCGGCTCTCGCCAAACACCTAGGGGATAATTATGGCAATTGGAGATACAGTTCAGGCGGGTTTAATGAGGACAGATTCCTCGCCCATTCTTTTAGCGGGTCAGGCACAGGCGAAAGCAAACCAGGCATTCGGCGATGCTTTAAATACAGCGGCACAGGGTTATTTTCGAGGACAGGAAAAGAAGAAGAAATTAGAATCCACGAAGGAAGGGCTTCGATCTTTATTTCCCGATGCACCCGATGGATTAATAAATTCAATGGCGAAAAACCCTGAAGTGGCTCAAACCAAAATGGCTCTTGAAAAATTAGCCATTGATCGAGAAAGAATCGCATCAGCGGCGGCCAGTGCGGCAGCCGCAAGGGCGCAAGCGGCGGCATTCCAGCAAGATAAGTTGGACGAGCGAAATCGTATTTTAAAAGAGGCGGAGGAGGCGGAGCAAAAGCAAATTGGCTTATCAAACTTTATCATGTCCGGCACGGAAATGAACCCCGAAGTCTTAGAAGATTTCAACGAAGCACAGCCTGGTCTTTTTGCTTTAGGCGGTGACCAAGGTGCAAGGAATCGATTTTTAGAGTCTCAAAGAGATAACGCTCCAAAAGTTGGTAAATTAGGCGGAGAGCTTGACTCCTCTGAATTTGGTCCGATGGCAATGGAGGCGGGAGTTGATCCCGTGCTTGCTGGTAATTACTTTATGAAGTTACAGGCGAGGGAGGCTGAAGCTGCGCAGAATGCTCCAACTATATCGAGGGTGGGAAATGAATTAAACCCAAAAACAGGCGAGTATGAACAAGTTGCAAGAGACAAATTTGGGAATCCCATTGCCAATTACGGTCCGCCTAAACCTTCGGGGATGTATCGTACACCTAAAGAGGCGCGGGAAGAAGAAATCTTAGTTGGAAGGACTAAGGCTGCGATGGCATTTAATAAAGAATCTCGAAATAATTCTAATATTGCGATTTCACAAGCTGAACAAGCTCAACAGGCATTAAAATATTTGCCTGAAACGACTGGCGGTTTAACTAGCTTTGTAAACGAGATGAAAGTAATAGCTGAATCTTTGGGAATAGATTTACCGGAAGGATATCAAAAAGATATGGCCGATATTGGGGCATTTAGACAATTAACAGGTCAGTTCTTGTTCGAAGCAATGAGCAACACCAAAGGGGCAATAACAGAAAGAGAAATGGCATTATTCCGCCAAATTTCTCCTGATATAGATAACTCTAGAGCGGCTAATAAATTAATGCTTGAAATTTATGTTAAGGCGGGAGATCGCGCGAAGAAAAGAAGAGACTTAATTAGGGACTTGCAGAGAAAAGATGTAGACCCAAGACAAATTCAAATCGCTATTGAGGACTTCGATGATGCAAATTCTTTTATGGATGACATAAGAAGCTTACCTCGTAAAACAACCAAAAACTCTCCCGCCCAACCAAATCGTTCAGGAAGGCGCGGAAGTAATCCTTCACCCAACCCAAACGCTCAAACTCCGGGCGGATTTATACCTAGACAAATTAAATAGATATGGCTGAGTACGAAATCTCTCACCCCCGTATTCCACAAATCGGAAACACTGTCCTCGAAGGGCCGGACGATTTACCCCCGCCTACAGAGCAAGATTTTTGGAATGTGGTTCAGCAACAAGTTCGGCCTATAGGACTTTCCCAGTTGACTGATGAGGAGAAGATTTCCGCATACAAAAATGGATACTTCGATGAACCTGAACCGGTAGAAGGTCAACCCGAACAACCTGGCATGGTTGACAGTCTGCTTGACTTAGGCGGTAAGGCTGTACTTCGAGGGTCGCAGATGGCCAATGTATTAACTGCCGGCACTATTGGACACTCCGGTCCATACGATAAACTTTTAAAACTCGAAGACGAAGCAGTCTCCTACGAAAAAACAGAGAATGCGGATCAATTTCGAGAGGCGGGGAAATACCTTTTTGGATTCCTTGACAACACTGAGGAGGAACTAGATTTCGACCCCGTAGCCGAGGCACTCAAGCGAACAGGTATGCCATTCTACTCGAAAAATAAGGATGCCCGTGGCCGAGTGAAAACAGCCGCTATGGACTATGCACAGGATTCTATGGTTGCCGGAATGGGGGAGGGGTACATCCGAGCCGCCAGCGGTGGAGAGTTTTTGTATAAAGGCGGGAAGTTTTTAAAAGATAAGCTCTTTTTAGATGAAGCCGATGACTCCGACATTCTTGACTATGTAAATTCTGCAATTGAGTTTGATGCGTTAAATCATCGTTATGAAAATTCAGCCGAATTGGCGGCCTTTGTCTTAGAAAATCCACAGGAATCCGTAAAAGCAATGGGGGCGGGATTAGTAGGAGGATTAACCCCAATTGTTGAGGCGGAAGACTTGAACGAAATTCTAATCGACGAGGGAGATATAAACTTGGATTCAGATCTTCAACAGGATATCCGTTCGGGATTCGTACAGCCCGATGTTGGAGTTTCTTTTCTCTCGGAGGTAGTCGGAGATCCAATGAATTTAGCTGGCGGTACAACAGCCAAAGCGGTAACCGCTCCCCAGCGAGTTGCATTGTCCGGAAAAATCACACAAACTTTAAACGAGGTTACTAAACTCAACCAGGGCAAGGGCATGGCAATCCGTGCATTAGAGAAATTCCCCGAGGACTCTTTAATCGCCCAGCGACAAGCAAAGTATTTAGAGGCCGCCAACCAATCACTCGCACAGAAACAAAAAGTCCTAGATAAATATGCTCGTAATTCAATGTTCTTACGAATGGCGGCTCAATCATCGCCCGATGAATTATTAAAGGTCGCCGCTCAGAATATTGACACCGCATCCGATGCCGGAAAGGCATCCATGAACATGGTATATAATGCCATGAAGCCAAGCGGAAAAATGGGCATCGCCCGCAAAGGAATAGCAATGGGTGCAAGACTAACTCCCGAAATTGCTGGGGCAACTATCGGTGCATCTTTGGCCGGTCCCGAGGGCGCGGCAGTTGGTGCTATTACCCCATCCTTGATAAAGGCGGCAAAAATAGTTTCCACCATGCCGGAAAATGTAGCGATATCTTATATTATGAGATCCGCCACAGAAGCGGGGGAGGAGATAACCGAACAGGCGGCAAGGAAGCAATGGAGGGGGATCACAAAATACTTATATCCTTCGGGAATTTTAGGGATCGGAATTGGTTCTGCTTCGGAGGGGAGAGAGGAGGGTGGAACTAATCCTTTGTTAAAGTTTGGGGCCGCAGCATTGGGTTTAAAAGCTTTACCAAAAATTGCCAAATTTGCCGATGCCGCAATAAGGGATAGTCGAGTAATTGGGCCGGAATTAATTTATGCGAGAGGGTCAGAGGCTAGTCCGTTCTTTAATAGGCTGGCATTGTTACCATCGGGTGAGGAAGGATTAATCGGAGCTAATGCTGACCGCTTTCAGGCACTCACTCGGACATCTAGTGGCGAGACTTTATTAGAGAAAGCGATTGATAAGGTCAGACCAATGGGCCGAGGGATCGCAACATCGATTAAAGATGAAGTACCGCTTTCCGAGGGGGCAAGAAATTTAATAAATAAAATACCGGGTTTCGATAGCGTACAAGGTAAAACCGGCGCACCCTTTCGACCAGGGCTTAGTGACACCAATAAAATGCTTTCCAACCCAACAAGGAAAGCCGCCCAGTTCTTGGATCGCAATCCGGCACTTGGACGGAGTATCGAAACACTCGGGCGATTTGGTGCTGTGGTAACTGCGGGGTCAACTTTACCCGCCGCCTTTGGTTATGTTGGGTCGGGCGGACAAGCAGAAGGTGCGATTGCCGGAGCATTAGTATCTGCTCCATTTACATCAATCGGTGCGGGTGCTGGGATGTTTCAAGCGTACAAAAATAAGAGCGATTTATTTCAGCAAAAGATGGGCGATGTTTATTACTATCGGGAACATCTCAATAAAAGTGAACAGGCTGACTTTGATAAGTTGCCGATGGAAGCGCGTATGGGATTAGCGGGTTACAGTTTGTCGCATCCCGATATTCTTTTTAAGCCCTTACCGGCGGACAAAATGGAGGGACAAGGGAACTGGTCATTTGATGAAAATACTGGGACTTCAGTTGTACAATTTGATAAAGATACGGGGGCTGGATTAGTCGAGGGAGTTTTAGCCCATGAGGTCGGACATCACATCGAAATTCACGGGCTTACCCCAATGGTCAATAAAATATTTTTCGGAGACCAAGTGACCGGCGAGGCGGGAATATATGGGAAGTTTAATGAAGAAGGCGAAATCGTACCAAACCAGGCGTTTGAGGATTTACGGACTTTATATTTAAACCGACTAACTAAAGACGCTTCTATCAAACCCGAAAATTTAGATCAGTACCAAGGTAAAGAGGGGAATGAAATAATCGCAAAGGAAATTTTTGCTGAAACTGCCCGAGATTATTTATTGTCGGGGAAGAAAAATAAAGGTAACACGGCAATCGAGAAAATGATTACATCCGCATCGAATGCAATGATGGGAACTTCATTTGTCCGAGACTTTTTGCTGAAGTTTAATTTACCCATGAAAGCGGACGGAAAGTTTATTGAGGGCGGCCCGTTTGAAGGTACATTAAAAAGGAATCCGAAACTCTCTAAACTGATCGATCAGTATTATTCTGACACCCGTGCTTTGAGACAAAGAGAGATCCAAGGCGACGAAATTACGACACCTGGTTCAGGGCGAGTAGATAAAAAATTATCAGCGGACGGAAGAAGGCCAATCGGAGGGGACGATTTCGAAAGTTCATTCTCATTGAAAGACCAAAACGATCCGGCGATTAAAGCAAAATTAGACACCGGTGGAATCTTTAAATGGAGACCAACAGCAGACGGAAAAGGATCGGAATTAGAGACTGGTGCGACTGGTACTCCGAAGCGATATACTGCGGGGGAATTAAAGAAAGAACAGAGACTACAGGGTGACCATGCTATTAAAGTTTTCGAGGACAATGGAATAGAAATTATTACTAATAAGGACGGAAAGAAATCGACAGGAGATATTACAAATTTAACCTCCAAAATGATTGACGAATTGGCGGCTGGTCCGTGGCATCCTCGTCAGATTCAAACACTCCGAGAAATCAGTCGATCATTACGAGAAGGTGATGGAGAAAGAGCGGGATTTTTAATTGGATATTTTGCCGCCTCTAGTGGCAGAAAACCGAAGGCCGTACCATTCACTTTGAGGCAAGAAATGCCATACGGATTTAAGCTCACAAATGATGGAAATATCCTTGTCCTTTTACACGATGTTCCGCAACTCGAAAAAAATCTTAAATTCTTAAAAGGGGGCAAGAGATTGCCAGGTAAATACAGAGACGAATATAATCAACTTTTTGACAACGATACAGAAGTTTGGAAAGCATTTCAGCAGTACAGAATTAACACCGCAAATGGCATGGATGGACAGCTTGGATTAGACGATGATCCAGCCCGAGCAATGCGTAAGAAAAATTTCTTAAATTCATTGCATGGGGCGATAGATAAAGAGCATATAAAACTAAACCCGGTTTTACTTGAAATAAGTAATATTAAGGGCATGGATATGTTCAATCCAAAAAAGACAAGTCCGTTCGGTCCAGCGACTAAAACCTTTCGACTAGATCGCATTTTTGATGTCACTAGATCGGGTAATAGAAACTCGAATGTAAACCTTGATCGAGTAAGAACATTACTAATGCCTCGTCAGTCTAAAAACTATGATAAAAAAGTAGCACTTAGAACTAACGATAGTTTAATCGAATTAGTAGATAAAATAGCGAACGAAGAAGGAGTCTCTAGAAACGATGTTTTGAATCGGATTTTGCAAGAGAAATTTAGTCCCGAAGAAATTAAAACACCGGACTCGGAAAATGTTCCACCATCACCAAGAAAAGAATCTCAAAATTTATCTGAACCAACATTAAAAAAACCTTGGTCCGAGGACAGCGATCAAAGTTTAAACTGGTTGCAAAATGACCCGAATAAAAAACTTTTTATGCCCGCTGAAAGTGTCGAACAAAGACGGGCAAATAAATATGGTCAAAAGCTTCAAGAAGCAACTTTGTCAGACAAACAAATTATTGCAGAAGCAAGACGGGATTGGATGGAGAATGGATTCAAGGCCGAGAACTTTCAGGCATGGATGTCCGGTGGAATTGAACGGCCAATTTTAGCCAATGAAAAGGATGGTTTCTACGAGCCTATAAAACTATATTATGGTGGGCCTTTGGGCATGGCAAAACGCCCCGGCTTTAATGCCGCCGCCCCGTTAGAAATTTTACAGAAATCAGAATTTTCTGAGGGAGTAACAAAAAAGGCCACTGATCAGTATAAATCGGATAAAACAATCGTATTAACTGATAGTAAGAAACTCGCAAAAGCTGAACAGGATGCCACCGCAGAAGGGGGTAAACCATTAGAGTTTGCAACCAACGCAAGCTTTATATTTGACCCCGCTGTTCCGCAACATATTGAACTGCTTAAAAATTCAATCGAACGAGTAGAACCTGACTCTCCGGAAATTCAAAATATCGACAGGTTGAAAAATAATCCCGATGATACTTTTGCCTACGAAGATCTTTTGAAAAAAGCCGGTTGGGATGGGTACAAAATTGACAATAAGGATGGTGTGGGATATGCCATTTTTGACGCTAAAAAAGTGAAGCTAATATCCGACCAGGCGGGTGAAGGAAAGTTCTTTACAAAAGACCGGCCTTATGGAAAAGTTTCCGGCCTCTTTGGCCGACCACTTCCATCGGATCGAATGAGTGCGATGGGGCAAAGTGAGCGGGGTAGGGATGTCCGATTCATGCCTCAAATGGAAATGGATTTTGACGGCAAAAGTAAGACTACTAGGCCGACTGAACAACCCTCGCAAGGTATATCCTTTTGGAAGCTTTTTGGCATAGATAAAAATGATAAACAAGTATATAAAAAAGTAGCTGAAAAACTTATCAATACTGGTAGCCCGGATATGGACCCGCAGACCGCTTTAGACTATGGTCCGAGGCTCGGTTTAAATACCAAAAGACTTCGCCAAGAAATGCGACTGGCGCAAAAAAGAAATAGTTCATCCGGTAAATATTTTTTACCTAAATTACCGACTTATAAAAAAGATGGAAAAACCTTTAAAATCCCATTGCCTCCAACCAGCCCCGATGCGCCAAGAGCATACCACGGTTCGAAGAAAAAATATGGCTATCCAGATGAAAAATATTTAGGCGATTTTACAAAAAATTTGGGGTACATAGGAATGGGTTATTATGGCCACCCGAAACGCATCGATGCAGAAATGTATGCAGTCTCGGAAAGCAAAAGTTTATACAGCTTCGAAATGCTCCCTGAAGGCCAAACTATGGACTCTCATTTACCAGTCGGCGAACAACACCCAAGCATCAAAAAAAATCTAAAAAAATTATTCGAAACTAAGGTCAGCGGAACCGGTCAAAATTTAAAAGATTTATGGGCTAAATTTTACACCGAAAACCCCACCCGATATGTTGACGAAATGTTGCGATCCGATAATGATATTTATGGGGGGCAGATCAACCCCGAAATCAACAAAAATATCGGTAATAAAATTTACATGGGCTTAGTAAATCTATACTCGAAAAATCCTGTCGAAACAGTGGGCTACCTCGCTAATAGTCCAGACAATATCGCCGCCGCTTCAACAGTAAATAAAATTCTAGCCAAAAATAATATCAAAGGAGCAATTTCATCTCCACATGAAGGGCCTGGTGGCCGGCAAGTTTCACCCGAAGTCGTAGTCTTTGATTTTAATGAAATTAGAGATTTTCGAAGTGAGGGAAATAAACTTTTCATGCCAGCCTCCGAAGCGGGTGCGACTAAGGGGAAGGTGGCCGAGGCCGCAAAGCTATGGAATGAGAAGGGGATTGATTCGCCATACTTTAAGAAGTGGTTCGGCAAGTCCAAGGTAGTCGATGAGAACGGCGAGCCGTTGGTGGTTTATCATGGGAGTAAAGCAGATTTTACCGAGTTTAAAAGGTCAAAGGGGGGCGAATTTGGATCAGGAATGTATTTCTCTGATAACATTGATTCGGCAAAAATGTTTGGAAGTTTTCAAAAAGGGGACTCGGAAGTTGTCACAATGCCGGTCTATTTAACTTTAAAGAATCCATTGATTACCAACGATAGAAATGTCCCAAGGGGTGCGGGGATCAAATCTCTAATTAAAAAAGGATATGACGGAGTAATTGGGACTACACCAAACGGGCAAAAGCAATACATCGCCTTCTCCCCCGAACAAATCAAATCGGCCACCGGCAACCGAGGGACTTTCGATGCGGGGGAGAGGAATATAAACTATATGCCTTCAGACCCCAAAGCCCCAAAGGCTCAACCCGCCAATCGCATCCAACAGCAAGCACCAGCTATGCCTGGTAATCGCTTCATGGCTCCAGCCGCAAGTGCCGGATCGAAGTTATCGGAAAGATTTCGGTAATCTATTCCCGCTCAATTTCCTCAATGTAAAAATCTCCGACCTCTCGCATCAACTTTGCTAGTAAGGCGGGATCATTACCAGGAGGATCGATAAAGGTAGGGTCGAATGTTTCGCCATCTTCTGATTCTATCAGTTCAGCTATAAACTTTGGACTATGGAGGTGAACAACGAATGTCCGATCCTCTGTATCGCCGATGATAAACTTTGGGAACTTTGCCTCGAATGAATTAGGATCGTTAACCATTCCCAATTAAATAACCCAAAGCTACATGAGTAAAGTATTAACAGCCTCCCATTTCTTTCGCTAACCCTTGCCTTAGAATTAGTCTATTTTATAGCAATTTAGTCCTTGCATGGGTGTTTTCAGTCCAATATTGTACGCAACCACTAGCGAAAGGAAAATATGAGAAAAGGTACTAAAAAATGGATAAATGACTTAAGTTGCACTTTATACTATAAGGGCGAAAATCGTAAGTGTTTTGCGCAAGATTTTCGTCATATGAGATTAAAGCTTCCCGAAGCGGTCCATCGGAAGTGGAAATTATGGTGCAACATGAATAGTGACAGCTTGGAACAAATCAGTCAGAATGAATGGCATGGCTACACAGTCTGTGCAACTGGCGAACGAATTAACTACACCATCATTGACCGCAAGGAGAAGGTTAAAGAGGCGGCTAGGCTTTTGGGTCAGGTTGGCGGCCAAGCTGGATATGGGAAGAAAAAAGTTCGAGGAGATTCAAATTATTACCGCTTACTCCGAGCTAAAAGAACGATAAAAGAGTCAAAGAAAAATAGGAAAAAATGAATATTAATAAAGAAATTATTAATTTTATAGCAGAAAAAGTTAAAACTTGTTGACATGATCCGATTTATTCCATTTAAAAGCATTATTCAACCAGTGGATGGGTTGAAGTTGATCTTTAAAATTCTAAATAACTACCGGTTGGCGCATATTCTGTTTCGCCCTATATGCATTACGGGTTTATTTCGACATAAATAGTCAGTAAATAGACCTTAGTTTTTCCAGCCGGTTTTAACATTAACCGGCAAAATGGAAAAACTACTAAACCAATATCACAACTTATTCCTCACCAAGAGTGAGGTCAAAGAGATTTTCAGATTAAATTCTGACAAGGCTCTCAATGCTTTTAAGCGAGAGTTTGGCATTCGGAAAAGAGGCCAGCACTATCTTGCTTCCGATGTTAAAAAAGTAATTGCCATCTTTTCCGAGGAGGCCGCATGAAATTGACCATCGGAATTGATCCAGGTAAGTCAGGCGGCTACGCAATCGCTTGGGGCGGGATGCACGATATTAAACTGCATTCCATCGGGGAGGACTTCGAATTTGTTGAGCACATCCAAGATCTTCAAGACCATCCAATTGTCACCTCAATTGAAGCGGTGGTTGAATTGGTCCCGCCTTTTGCCGGCAAGATGATTCCTTCGAGTAGCTCATTCAAATTAGGCAAATCATGTGGCTTTCTTGAAGGGGTACTTCGGATGGCCGAAATTCCATTTACTTTAGTCCGCCCACAGGAATGGCAAAAAGGATTAAGTGGATTGACTAAGTTAACCTCGGGAAAACGAAAGAAGGTTTTGGCCAACCATGCCAAGCAATTCTTTCCATCGACTAAAGGGATTACCCTCAAGACAGCCGATGCGATCCTCATTTTAAGACACTTTCTTATTAATCAATAATGGGCCTCCACCCGTAAAAATGGAGATAGAAAACATAAAATATCATGGCTATATTACAGCAATCATCTAACGGAGGCGGACCTATTACAGGTTGGCCACTAACTACACTCGCACCGCAAGGACAGACTTTCGCAGTCTGTTTAGCAGTTAAAGACTCAATGAATATTCAGCGACCTTCATATGAAGATCCGAGCATAATCGAGACTAAAAACTTCTGCCGTTTCCTTTTTGGATTAACTGACGGAACAATGATTCAGACCGGTGAAATGGTTATATCGCTCCATGAAAAGAGTAAGCTGTTTAAAACTCTGACCTCATGGAACGGCACTATGCCATTCAGCGGATTCGATACCGAAACAATGGTAGGTAAAGGAGCAACTCTAAATATTATCAATAAGGTCAGCCAAAAAGGTCGGGAGTATGCTGATATCAGTGCCATCATGCCGGTCATGGCGGGGATGGAAAATCAGATACCTGACAAATCAAGATTTGTCATACCATCGGGCGAAAATCAAAATGATATCACTTTGCAACCGGCTCCGGTTCAACAAGTTGCACAGCCGAGCATAATGCCGCAAACTCAACCCGCTCAACCGGTTCAGCAACAGCCGATGCAATCAACGACTCAGGTGAATATCGACCAACCCCAACCTGTTCCCGCCGTACAAGAACCCGTACAACAACCAGCCCCCCAACAGGCAACAATGGGAACTCAGTTCACCGGACCACAATCCACGAATGTACCTTTCTAAAAATGAATCCGATAGCTATATTACTAATGATCGGATGGGCGGCTGTAGTGGCCGACATGGTGCTGTGAAATATCTGAAGCGAGCGATCCACCTGGTATACTTTTTATACCGCTATGGAAAGGAGTTAATCAATGGCTATTCTGCAAGCAAAACCGAAAAGAGGTAGTGGCGGACATTGGTACACCCGAGAGGGGAAAGCCAAGCACACCATGCCTCGGGCTTCCGGTGATGGTGAAAGAAATACTACTCTCCGAGATGCTAAGAAGCACGGGCTATTCCCATCCGTTACAACTCTTCTTGGCCTGTTTGCCAAGCCGGGCTTGGACCGATGGAAACAGAACCAGCTTATATTAATAGCATTCAGCAATCCTCCGAAAGCCGGGGAAACAATTGAACAATATACAGACCGATGCTTAGTAATGCACGAAAAGCCAGTCGAAGAGGCGGCAGACTTTGGGACGAAGGTTCACGATGCGATTGAGTGCTATTGGAAGGGCGAGCATATCCCCGATGAGTTGTTGGAATATATCCAACCGGCCCTTGACTGGAAACAAGAAAACCAACTGTCCTTTATCGAGTTTGAGAAGATGTTGGTAAATACGAATCATGGATTTGCTGGTACTGTTGATATTGTCGGTAAAGGATCAGATAATCAGATGTTCATCGTTGACTGGAAAACCCGCAAGACGAAGAAGGGGCAGAAGGTAACCGCATATGATTTTCAGATTCATCAGATTGCGGCATATGCGGCAACCTATTGGGGTGAGGAGAATGTTCTGAACCATCGAGTACATGGAGCAAATGCCTTTATATCTAGTACCGAGAAAGGTCGCTTTGAAGTCATTCGCTATTCCCCCGAGGATCTCGCCAAAGCATGGGTCGATTTCACCGCCCTCTGTCAGCTTTGGCGGAGTCTGAAAAACTACGATCCTCGAAATCATGCATAACTGGGTAAAAATAGGAACTGGTTTTCGGCCTGATGATTCGCCGTATCAGGTAAACAAAATCCATTGCACCGAATGCGATCAATTATGGATGGATGATGAGGATGAATTGTGCGATTGCGAGGATGAGGAGGAATGTGCAGATGAGAGCTAGGAAATTCAGATCAGCTAATTTTTCACTCGGAGGGAAAGTAACGGAAAGCCACTTAATTGTTGGCCTTCCAGCTTACTTAAAATCAATGATTCAAGATTTCTGCCATCAGCAAAAAATAAGCATGAGCGGATATGCCATGAAATTAATTTTAGCGGATTTAAGACCGAAGATTAAAAAGCTCGATGATTACATGAAAGAGGTCGAAAGAGTTCAGGAAATCGAAAGTAAACTGTGAGCGATTTCTCGGATTTCGGAAGTAATCTCTCACGGGAAGTGTCTGAAGCGTATGAGCGTTTTTGGAGTAAGAACCAACTGACTACGGTTTGGGATAATGGGGAAGGGCGGACCGTGCGGACTACAATGCCGAGGGTCCGCCCGAAATCCAAGGGTGAATTAGATTTTAGAAATAAGAAGAAAGGGACGAAAGAAGATGGCAAAGTTTATTAGTTTATTCGCTGGGGTCGGTGGATTCGATCTTGGCATGGAACAGGCGGGGCATGAATGTGTTGCCCAAGTGGAATGGGACAAGAATGCGGCGGGTGTATTAAAGCATCGCTGGCCGAATGTTCCCCTGTTCTGCGATGTATCCAAAGTATCGGCGGATGATTTGCCCGATGCAGATTTTATAACATACGGATTCCCATGCCAGGACTTGAGCGTGGCCGGTAAAAGAGAGGGATTAGATGGAAAACGAAGCGGATTATTCTGGGAAGCCACACGCATTATCAAACAACTTGCAGAGCGAGCTATTCGGAGAGGAGGAGCTGGCGGAGGTAGGTTCATCGCAGTCGCTGAGAATGTCAAAGGATTGCTCTCTAGCGGAGATGGTTACGACTTTGCGAGGTGCATCCGAGAGTTACACAACATCGGGGCTAGTGAAGTCGGATTCTCAGTATTTGATTCTCAATACTTCGGAGTGGCGCAAAGACGCAAGCGTGTGTTCCTTGTCGCAGATTTTGGAGGCGAATCCACATCCGAAATACTCGCTTTCTCCGAAGGCATGTCAGGGCATCCTCCGCCGAGCAGAAAAGCGGGGAAAGGAACTGCCGGAGATGCTACAGAAAGCGTTGGAGAGGGTGGCAAGTGCGACTGTGATCCAAACGGAACAGCAGGAACACTCCTCGCAAGAGACTACAAAGGACTAGGGAATCAAGACTTAGAGACGGGTAGAGGTTTAGCATTACAAGCCCAATCCACAGGAAGTGACCCCGATCTAATGGCCACGCTATGTGCGAAGGATAATGATAAGATTGGATCGAACCAATGGGTGAAGGAGGGGGAGGCAATTATCGAAGGAGTAGACTGGTATAACAATGCAGTCACAGGAGATATAAATCATACCCTTAAAATAGGTGGAGATGTACCTGGTGTAATTCAACAAGAAGGCATCGCCTTTGAGCCTAGAAGTGCAGATGGCGAACCTAGAATAACAGGTGATATAAAAGAGGTTGTCAGTCCTACCTTAAACTGCATGGGCGGAGGGCAGCGTGAACCTTCAGTAGTCTCCTGGAACGGAGACACAACCCCTAAGGCTTCGGAGGATGTATCGGTAACTCTGCGTAGCCAGCAAGGCGGGGAAGGCGTGGGGGTGGCTCATGCGGCAGATCTTTATAATTTTACGACTAACGATCAAACAAACCAAACTCTGAGAGGAGGGGCGGCGCAATGCAAAGAGCATTATGGGGCGGTCGTTAAAGAAAACCTAACAGTCCGCCGACTCACTCCAATCGAATGTGAGAGGCTACAGGGATTCCCCGATAATTGGACATCGGAAAAGATGGAAATGACCCTTGAGGGGAACGAGTGGAAGGCTACCGGCAAGGTGGTCAAACAGGCTGATGGACCACGATATAAAGCCATGGGGAACGCTATTACTGTCAATGTTGGAGCGTGGATAGGGAAACAGATTGGAAAGGTACTTAATGAAAACAATATATAAAATGGGCAGAGGATTACCTCGGGGAGAGAAGGTAGTCGTAAAGGTGGGAAGCCGCCAAGCGGATGTAATCCTAGATACCGACAAAATGAATTGGCGGGTCAAGCTCGATACTCCCGACCTCCCCGAACTAGAATATCCGACTTTGCAGAATGCGGTAATGTCAGCAGAAACCATTTTAAAGGAGGATCGGAATTGATCGCCCTCGATGTTGAAACCGTTTGGTCCAAGCAGTACAGCGTGGCCACGATGGGACTCGACCGCTATGTCAAGCACCCTGACTTTCGGGTAACCATAGTTTCCCTGGTAGCCGATGATGGTTTCGAGTGGGTTGGCGATCCCCGAGACTTACCGGTTGATATTCTAAACGGACAATCGATCTGCGCACATAATGCTGAGTTCGATTCGGTATGCTGTCGAATGGCAATGGCGAGGGGGCAGATGCCACAGTTTACTCCGAAGGAATGGATTTGTACGGCTGATATGGCAAGCTGGCATCAGTTGCCGAGGTCATTGGCGGGTTGTTATAAGGAGCTATTTGGCGAGGAATTGAACAAGGATGCCCGCAATGAAATGAGCGGGTTAAGGCCCGAAGAAATTCTACAGAATGAATCCTTTAAAGAGTATGCACTGGGTGACAGCCGAGCGTGTATTCGGATTTACAATGAACTGAAAATATCCTTCCCCGAGAAAGAGTTTTTACTTTCCGCATTTACCCGAAGGACTGCTTCCCGAGGCATGGCGATCGATCAGCCACTATGCCAAGAATATATAAATAAGACTGAGGCGATTATGAAAGAGGTCGAAACCTTTCTGCCTTGGGTTGGACCAGGAGGAGGTGAACCAACTTCAACAGTTGCAATGGCCGCCTATTTAAAGATGCAGAATGTCGAACCTCCCAAATCGACTCAGGAGGGAGATTCGGAACTACTTTTATGGAAGGCTAAGAATCCGCAATACGCTCCGATCCTTGAAGCGATGACGAGGTGGAGAAAAGCGAATAAAGCGAGGCAGACTTATATATCCATGATCCTTCGAGTCCGCCCCGACCATCGAGTTTCCACCCGACTGAAATACTGCGGTGCGCCGCATACCGGTCGATGGAGTGGAGCGGGTGGATTAAACTTTCAAGGCATTCCTCGGGACGAAGTTGAGGGTACATCGGCAAAGAAATGTCTTACACCTGGTAAAGGCCGAGTTATGGTCTCTGCCGACCTATCGCAAATCGAGCCGAGGGTATTGGCTTATCTTTGCGGGGACTTTGATTTCCTTGGTTTGGTCAGAGGCGGGATTGATCTTTACGAGGCACATGGCCGAGCGACTGGACTCTATAACGAGGATGAGCCAATGAAGGATTTAGCCCCCGAACTTCGCCATCTCTGTAAAGCCCGTGTGTTGGGATTGGGCTACGGATGCGGTCCGAAGAAATTCGGCCAAGTGGCACAAGCCCTTACCGGCGGGAAATTAAATATGACCGATGCTGAGAGCCGAAAACAGGTCAAAGATTTTAGGAATCAGAACCCCAAGATTGTCGAACTTTGGAAGAAGTGCGAGGGCCACATCCGAGAGGAGGCCAAGCAGACTCCCGAGTGTGCCACAATGAACATGAGATCAGGGAATGTGATCCGATATTTCAATGTAAATGATAACGGCAAGGAACTGACCGGTCAGAAGGTAAGAGGGCAAGGGTCGATGAAATTATATGGCGGACTCCTTGTTGAGAATTTAGTCCAGGCAACAGCGAGAGATATCATGGCGGATGCACTTCTAAGAATTGAGGCCGCTGGTCTGCCCGTTGTCCTTCATGTCCATGACTCGGTCACAGTCGAAGTGGCTGAGAATGAGGGGCAACAAGCACTCGACTTAATGATCCAACTATTAACCAAAGAACCTCTCTATATGCCAGGACTACCCTTGGCGGCGGAGGGGGAAATTAAAACGCACTACTGATGGGATGCCACAAAGCAATATCGTTTAAGCAGTGCGATGAACCGAGTCGCTGGGTCAGAGTTAAAACCCATCCGTACTACTCGCAAGGGAGTGGCATTAGCCATAAAAAGCAATGCGTCCTTTGCGGGGCTTGCGGGGTACTGACTGCGGATTACCCTCCGACTGGAGTTGAGGTTATCGATGAGGATAAGGCGAAAGAATTTGAGAATCAAAAAAACATCGAACGGCAGAATCAAATCCGAGAAGAGATTGAAGTTAGGAAAGCCCGAAAGGAGGAAGAGCATTTAGAGTGGAAACAATCATATAAAATATATCTACACTCCGAGGTTTGGAAGGATAAAAGAGGTTTAATTCTCCAACGAGATAAGAACATCTGCCAGTGCTGTCTAAAAAGGCAAGCGACTGAAGTCCATCACATGACCTACGATTCTTATAATCTATCTCCAGGCAGTGAACCAGCATGGGAATTAATCTCCATCTGTCGGTCATGCCACGAAAGGCAACACGCATGAACCTCCTCCGCTCAATCGGCTTAATCGGATTATTCATCACCGCAGTCCTCGTCTTAGCCTACATCGTGGCCGCCTTCGTACTTACAATAATAACATCACTATTCTACACTACATGAACCACAAAATTATCGGACTGACAGGTCCAAAAATGGTAGGCAAATCGACATATGCTAAATCTTATGTCGATGCGGTAACCCTATCCTTCGCCACTCCAATAAAAGAGATGCTCAAGGTCATTCTGCCGGGGGAGAAGTATCTGCACTTTAAAGAAGAACCAATACCTGGTTTCCCCGACGGAATTAATGCCCGAAAGATGCTTCAGGAACTCGGGACTACTTGGGGGAGAGAAGGACCAGCGGGGTATGCTAATATATGGATCGACTTAGCCTATAAGGCGGCTCTCCCTCACATCGGCAAGCGGACAATCGTATTTGACGATATAAGATTCCCGAATGAAGCTTGGGCGATTCGTAGGTGGGGCAATACCCACGAAGTGCTTACAGAAATCGTTCACATCTCTCGGAAGGGACATGAACCCGATCCGAATGAAAATCATGTCTCAGAGGCGGGACTACCTAAAGGGATGATCGATCAATGGGTGTCGGTGGGTGAGGATGGGAAAATCTAAGGACATAGCCAAGCAAATGGCCACCGAAGCAAAGTTAAAAAATATGCTTCTTAAACTCCCCGATGATCATGCTGGAATGTCCCAAAGAGAACTAGCAGATAAATCGGGGATACCAAGGCGGACTATTCGCAAGATTGAGGCCGAGGCAATTACGAAGCTGACTGAATATATAGCCCAGTTTATAGAGGGCGAGGGTTCCGACTAATGGCTATTCTATCAGCAGATATGGCGGGGTTCTTCGACCGACTCCCGCAAGGAGACTTTGGCCATCATACCTTTATTGCCCGCCTAACCATTCGTGCCGCAATGCACCAGGCAGACTTTGAAAAGGCACACGAATATTGTGTGGCCGTGGCATCCGAATTTACCCGCCGACCACTCCAGCCAAACGAGATCCGCAATGCTTTAACCGGTGCATATCAAATTCTGTCAGGTGAGAAGATTATCAGCCCGACTAAAAAAGTATCAATTGATACCACAATCTCAACAAGCTCAAAGGGTAAACCCGAGG
>Ga0181377_1000197_pt1 | contig 23908 bp, 29 predicted proteins | sample LowvirmetaG_9_FD_130160 | JGI IMG/M metagenome (GOLD analysis project Ga0181377, IMG submission 130160) | Marine viral communities from the Subarctic Pacific Ocean - Lowphox_13 viral metaG | ecosystem: Environmental > Aquatic > Marine > Oceanic | place: Subarctic Pacific Ocean | collected...
AGGTTCTCCTTATTGTCCTAAAAAGTCTGTTTTCAATACTTCTAATTGCTCAATTGCGTTTGGGTACTCTTTTAACAAGTCCATTTCGCTACGTGCTTCTTCACGCATTTCATTACGGATATTTGTTACAATTTCATCAAATGCTTCGTAAAACAATGCTGTTCCGTCAAACAATTTATTACACTCATCAAATGCGTCTGCATCAACAAAACTCCAGTTAATGCTACCATCAGCATTCCAGTTTTCTTTGTTAAAAGTTGCAGTGTTGATTGATTCTTGTAATGTTGCATAATTTGACATATTGTAATCTTTCTGTTTGTTTAACTTATACCACTAATATACAGTAAGACGTCTTGGTTGTCAACAAAAAAGCGAAAGAAAGTTTCCTTCGCTTTCAATGGGTTATAATTTTTTTTACATTTATTTTACACGCCAACTTTTTCCAAGCCCCCAACTAGGATCTATCTTTTGCTGACCTGCTGGTAATGCTATGCCTGGATAACGATAATGCGGATTAGCTTTTACCAATTCCCATAACCTATCTTCTTCAGCGAACTTAATTTTATTTTTTGCTGTAACAATACAAGTAGCAATATCACTCCATGTTTTTGTGTCGTTTAGGCCATTATAATTATATTCTACCTGACATTTTTTTATAATTGAATTATCTACTGCAAATGCAGGTGTTGTTAAAAATAGTATCAATAAAAAGTATCGCATAATATCCTCATATGTTTTGATTACTTGGTGTAATATTATCACCATATTCTATTGTTTTGATGTTATGACAATTACTACAAAGTGTCATTAAATTATCTGGATCATTGTTTTCATGGTTACCATCAATATGATCTACAGTTAGCGCCGCACGTAATAGACTGTTGTATTTTTTAGGATCACTATCCTTGTACTTGCTTACTCGAGGCAACAATGCAGGATCCCATCCACAATCACTACATGTTGATTGACGTAGCTGACTGTATGCTTTGGAAGGAGTAGCCAATCCGCCAAATGCAGCGAAATTACGCTGACATGGATCACAGTATTCTTTCTCGCCAGGACCTTTCCACAATGTCAAATGACTACTACATCCTGGTGTTTTGCATTTGCCACGCATAGCGGCTTTCATTTCGTTTGTGCTTTTGCGTACACGATCTGTTGCTTCACGAATAGCCATTATGACAAGTCCTCCGCTGTAAAGTTATAGCTATCTTCAAACACTGGTAGTTGTTGTGTAAAACCTGCTTGCTTAAGAGCGGCAGTGATCCAAACAGGACCAACAAACGTTTGGTTACAACGATATGTTTTTCCTGGAAGCATACGCCCGGCTTGTTTTTCAATCTCAACATGGTTTTGATATGCGTCTTGTACTTTACGATGCTTTACACTACCAACTGCCCATGTGTTTTGGGTTAGTTTGGACATAATGCTTGCTACTTCGTTTAGATATGTGTCTGTAACTACGATACCGTCATTCATACACTGGCGTACAAAATGGCTCAAGTTATCTATCTCCAAGGCAACAAACGGCTTGTCTGAGTTTGTAACACTGTGGTAGTACATAACACGTTCAAATATTTCTACTGGAAAATTACGATTCATAACCTCTGTCATACGTGACCAGGCGCCTGCACGTTTGTCATCTCCAAACTTTTCGCTTGTAGCATAACAACCATACTTTTCAAAATACTCTTGCAATTTAACACAACGCTGATTCCAAAACTCAGTAAGTCCATCATGACGGAAGCCTGCAACATATTGCTTGAACAAATCAATAGCTTCTAGTTTTTTGCTAGTACGTCCACTGTTAAACTCTACAAAGCGGCGGCGGATTGCGGCACGGTCATCTCCAGGATACTGATCTACTGGCACTGTTACTAGTTCAGGCATTACACCAAAACCATATACACCAATAATATATAATGCTAGTCCTGTGTGTTGTCCGTCCCATGCAACATGACGTGATACGTTACCATCTTTACGTTTGGTGTCTAAATATGTACGGATACGATTAACAAAGTCTGGATTAAATTCTGAGATAATATCAATTAAGTTCTCACGATCAGGCCATCTTTGCATAGTATCATTGATATCAATATTGGTAACAGGAACATACTGAATCTCGCCCATGCCAACAATATCTTTAATCATATCATCATATGTTTCATAACCCATTGCAGCAACCATACCTTCGGCTAGGCTACGGAAAAGCATTTCTAGATCGCTATCTTTAGCATAAAGCTCTTGCAGTCGTTGATCAACTGTTACAAACAAATCCTCATCTGTATGATAGGTTGCATTAATTTGCGAGGCATAGCTATTTTCTGTTTTTGTAGCGAATGTAAATCCCGTTGGCTGTGTCATAAATGTACTCCTATTAAAGTAGTTATAACACCACTTTAAAGCAAGACATATTGGTTGTCAAGTAAAAAATGTATTAAAATTCAAATAAATTTGCAAATGTATTTTTAGCCGCACTAGATTCTAAGTCCCAATCCAATACACTAAGCAAGTTTTCTATCTTTTTACTAATAATTGTTTCTTCCATATGTTCGTCATCAAACGGAAGTGCTTTAAACCATTCAGGCAAACGCTTCTCATCTGTTGGATAACCAATACTATTCATGTTCATTGGATTAGTTTTTAGTCTACAAACAATAGTTTTCATACCATCAGTAACTTCCATACTGTGTGCATCACTATACATATTGCGTAGTGTATTCCAATTAATAGCCGCTAGTGCATGTCCTACACCGCACTTGCCTGTCTTTTGGAATATTTTAGTATGGTTTGTGAGATTGTTTACACGCTTTGGAGTACCCATTTCCCATTTAGCCTTCTGCCTAAACTCTTTCCTAAATTCAATAATTGTATCAATTACCTCACGCTCAGATGTGTCTGTTAGTACCATCAATAGTATTTCTTTGAGGAACTCTTGCATAAAGGGAGGGGTATCACTACGCTTTAGATCCAAGCCCATTGCTTTAATATATCCAGCCTTGCCATCAGTATCTTCACGCTTACCTTCATTATCAAACACTAGCATTGCATAACGTTTTTTAGTAATAAAAATGCCTGCACTGCCAACCATTTCTCTAGCAGCGGCAATAATTTGCCCTAGTTCTAAACTAGTATGAAATGCACTGTTCATAAATCCAGGAAACGTTTTATTTACTTCCTCACACACTGCATCATAATATGCAATAATGTTATCGCGATCCCAATTAACTTCGCCCTTGTCTATCTGATCTTTAAGTATTGGATAAGCACTAAAGTATGTAGAGTCAGTATCACCATACACAATTGCCTCACCCTTGTGATCATATTTTCCAGCAATAATCTTATTAAGTTCTGCGGCCATATGTTTAGCAATACACCTACCTGTAAGTGTAGTTGATTGTCCTAATCTAGGATCATTAAATCTACTGCCAGGATTAAGTAACGCACCATACAAACTGTTTAAGTTAATCTTCTTAACCAATTGTCGCTTATCCCAATATGCAAACTTGTCGCCACCTTCTTCACGTGCATCACGTGCTTTGGCTTGTAGCTCTTTACGCTCTGCATACCAACGCTCTAGTAGTCCAGGAATAATGCCTTTTTTCTCATATGTAAAGATTGTACCATTAGCACTAATAATCCAAGGTTGTCCACTATTAAACACAATTTCATATATCTCTGCGCCAGTTGCTTCATAATTGTTGCCATCCTCGAAGTCAAGTTGCAACATAATCTCTTTGTCTTGTTGCATCACAAGATCATATTCTTCAGTAGCAAACTTGCCTTCCCAAAACTTTGGCACAGGGCCGTCTTTATACTTTTGGAAATATTCCTCAATTCCTGGACCTGTAATGATATGTCTCACTTGGCCAATAATAGTTTCTGTACTCATATTACAAGCACGAATAATACTAGGATATAGTGAGTTCAAGTCAATACTACCGATCCACTTGTGCATTCCTTTCATAGGATTAGCAACATATGCACCTGCCGCTGGTACATTGCGATCATATCCTTTCTGAAAGTCTGCATCTCTATCTTTATCTGGAACAATTAGTCCTCTACTGTGTGCTTCATTGACAATAGCATTATCTGTCTGTGCAACCGCACCCATTGTTGTTGCAAGCAATACTCCATTGGAGTGTGCTAAAACATTGCTTAAATCAATGAACTGTAACTTTGTATCTAACTTAACAAGCAAGTCAACGTCTTGTCTAGAGTATGCAATAAACTTTTCAAAGTCATTGTTATACAGTTGATCTAATGTGCCTTCATACTCTACTTTTTTCTCACCAAGTTCATATTCGCCAATAGCATCCAAACTATAGCTGTGCATTTCATGATATGTGTATTTGCGATACAGTTCCAAGTAATCTAAATGTACACGCCCAAACAATTCAAATGCTTGGCTTTCTTTACCATACTTTATAAGTGTTTTACTTTTAGGAAATTTATTCCATAAACAAAACTTACGAGTATGACTTTTGCTTAGTACACGGGCTGTACGATTTACCATATATGGAATATCGAATGTTTCGCTATTCCAACCACTTAAAATGTCTGCATCCTCTACTAGCTGTAAAAACATCTGTAATAGCTCTTCTTCGCTATCACACAAAATAGTATCTTCAAACCTGCTTACTACCTGCTGTGCATCCTGTTGTTCCATGCCGTTAGGCTTAATCACTAAACATACTGTTGACCCAAGCCAATTACAGTTTACACTTACCGCTGTGATTGGATTAAACGGATCTTCAGGACTAGCAAATCCTAATTCTGGATTAAAATCAACCTCAATATCAAATAATGCCAAGTTTAGTTCTGGAGTACTGTTTGGATCATAGTTGTCACTCAAGCATCTAAATACTGGATTAACATCACTTTCAAACAACCGCTTGTGGCTATATATCTTTTTTTCTGTGTTAAACTTTTTACTTGTGTTACATACTACACGTGTCAGTTTATCTCCAAAGATACTCTCAAAGTTGCCTTTTGGATCAGCATAGTAAAACAAATACTTTGCTGGAAATTCTTTATACTCACGCTTACCATTTACACGCTCTACTGCATGTATGATATCTCGTTCTCTATCCCAATATGCATCAACGTAGCTCATGTTTATCCTTCAATTACTGTTACCTCTACTTTAGGCAGTTCTGTAGTTATTTTATCTAAATAGTCACTCATATCTTCAATACGCTCTCTATCATCCTGATCAAGTCGATCATCTTTTTTTGCTTGGCGATACATACTCTCTGTAATTTTCCATAGTGCCACAGCATTTTCAGTTTCTGGATGCACATATATAGCATTAAACTGTTTTACACGAACATGCTTGCTAACATCTACATGATTACCCCAATAAGGATCAAATCCTTCTGCAAGTTGTGTATCAATTTTTGTTAAGTCCACAAGTGTAATCCCTCTGTAAAGATAATCTCCTGCAACGTTTCCATAAACTGCACTATCCATAGGCTCTCTTACAAAGTCTACAGTTTTGTCATTTACAATTACACCTGCCATTAGTACAACACATCTTTCAAAACCCATCTCCTTTAGTTTTGTAAGATGCTTAGGATACTGTCTCCATTTAGTTGTAACCATTATATTATTTTGTTTTAAATTAGTCAAGTTAAAGTATGTAGTATTTGCAAGTCTACCTTCCAAATTTTCAAACATTTCGTCTTCTGGATAATCCTCTACTTCCATGTCTTTTACATCAACTAACCAACAAATTTTATCCTGTTCGTCATAATTGTGTACACGGTCATCATTAACAAGATCTTCCCAAAATCTCAATCTAATATTGAGTCTAGTGCCTTCGCCTTCTTGAAATCCATGAAAGCTATTCTTTGCCGCACGGAAACTTAATAGTGTATTTGGTACTGTGTTCAAAGGAGTACCATCTGTAACTTTTTTGTGGCTCCCGTCACTAATATAAAAGCACCTATTGGGATCGTCCATATCAAGATACCATTGCAATGTTACATATTTTTTACTAAATTTAACATCAGTATGGAACCCATTACTAAATGATGGGCCATCCATTGCTACTTCCCAAAAATATCCATCTAAATTATCTAGCCCGTAGGCTTCTGCAATCTTACTTACATCAATCTTACATAAAATATGATCTTCACTAAACTCTTCGTTAGGTTCAAATAATTTTGCTTTATAGTCACCATATTCGTCATCAGGTTGATCTCCACAAGATAATGCTAAATTTTTACATTCTTGTAAATCATTTTCTGTAAAGAAGTTTCTAATAAGCGAATACTTATTATTGTTTTCACCTAATGTAGCATAAAGGTTTTCTAAGTTCATTCATCAGATCTCCCAGTCGCTTGTAGGATAGATTCCACTTCATCAAAAGCATCACGATGTTCATGAAAATTACGTTTATGTGCAATACTAATTGCTTTGTTTAGAACACTTGGTTTAATACCCAGTTCTTCTCCAATAGACTTGACTGTATCACGCAAGCCTTCTTTTAATGTTTCTACTTCATCCAGAACGTGCGAACCTTCTGTAATAATTTGTTTTAGTTTTTCAATATCTTTTGTTGAGTATGTTGACACTTGATTAATCCTCCATAGTTTTTACTATAATACACTGTTAGGATTAATAAGTCAAGCTATAACCTGTCTGTTCTGAAATAGCTTCTATAAAAGTCTCATAATCCCAATATAATTTATCTTTATACACTTGCATTAATAATTCACAAAATTCAATTTTATCGTTGTCTGGAACGTTGCTGAAGTTTTTAATTAAAAAGTATGTTAGTAATGTTACAACGTAATCATCAGGCCTGCTATAAATTACAATACCTTTTTCTAATTCATCTACATCGTTCCATAATTTATATTGGTTAGTCCAAAGTTTCATATTTGGTTGATCTGTTATTCCTAACATTTCGTAAACTACTTCAGGAGTGTTTAGCCATTGTGGTGTACTAATTACAAAGTCTGTATGTTCTGCCCAAAATGCATCATGTTCAATTATTTGATTATATGTGTGTTCCCATGCAGCATCCAACCCTTTGTAATCGTTCATAATAGGATTGTATTCTCGTTTTAGCATTGGGCGTATAAAGTCTTCACACTCTAAGCCCAAAGTAGTCGTAATTACAACCATTGGTAAGTTTAATCTGTCTCGTATTTCTATTATTTCTTTAGTATTCATTGCATGTGTAAACAAACAAATATGTTTACCAGTTTTTTGTGCTTGCCATACTTCGCATACTTCTACTAAGTCTTGTTCTTCTAATTCGTTTGTGTTACGAAAATCTGCATTGTATGCTTCTTTTACTGCATCACTTACGTTCCACCAATCATTTATAATATGGGCAACACCAAATTCTGCGCTGTGTTCCTCTAACCATAAATTATTATGTACCAGATTGTAAAAATCTGGACTACTATTGATAACATAAGTTCCTGCACTCGCCATTATTGCAGCTCTAGTGCATAACAGATATACCTTATCTTCCATTTATTCCTCTATTTTTTTGATTCGTTCTTCTAACTCAGTAATTTTTTTACTAAGTTGTGGATTTAGTTTTCGCCATGCATCAGGATCTTGTTTGAACCATGTCCAGCCCCATCTATTGACAAAGAAATCTAATAGTGCAGCCCATTTACCATATGCCCATAATGCTATACGAGTATCAGTTGCCCATGCAACAAATAATGCACCAAATATACTTCCTACAATAGCTGTGTAAATCCACAGTCTATCAGTTGCCATGCGCTCTATCATATCCCAGATCATTTAAGTTTAAATCCAATTCTACCTTTTTGTCCAGTTGCAAAATAGTTTTTATTTACAAGTTGTGCTGATCCTTTAAACACTGCTGGAAACTTAGTAAAATAAGTTAAAGAAACATCTTCTCCAGTTTGCTTACCTTTAGTTACTAATTGTACATATTGGTTATTGTTTAGAACAGCCAACATAGCGTTTTTAAAGTCTTCGCTTGCATTTACTACTGGTATGACTGCATTCATAACTGCGGTCAATGCATGGTAAAATACTCTATAATCTGGACGCTCTAATGTTCCTGATGCGACACCTTGTGCCTTTGTCATATTCATTAATCGTTCTGTACCCAAGTCTTGTAAATTTTTACTAGCTTTGTCCATGTTTGTAAGTGCTTGTACATCTGCTTGATCTATTAATTTAAGATCAAATGCTACTTGTAGTGGCCCACTTACTGCACTTTTGGTAGCTAATGTTTCAATAATTTTACTACCTGCAGGAAATTTCTGTTTAATTCCATCATTCATATTTTTATAAACACCACTAAGCGAACTTGCTGCTCCGCCTGATGTGCTAATTTTACTACTAATTTGTATATCTCTGCCATCAGCTAATTGTATTACACTATCAATTAACTCCATTGCAGTATCCTGTGGAAAGCTAACTTTTGCACCGCTAAAATTTGAGATGCCAAAAGTTTGCATCATACTTGCTGTATCACCTGTAACTGTGTTGGGTCTATTCATAAGAGCAATTGGTCCTAAATATTCTCCACTATACTTTTGTAATACATTAAAATATTCACCTGCATTGGGAATAGCTTGACTACTACCTGACATAGCATGTTCAATTGCTGTCTTCATTACGTCTCCCAAACCTTCTAAATGGCTTGTGTTACTAATAATTTCTTGACTTAATTGTCCAGCATCTCTGTAGTTTTCGTCTTTAATAAGATCACTTGGCTTTACTGGCACACTTTCTTCTTTGGCACCTTTTCCAAACTTATATCCTTTGATTGTTTTCCACAGACCATGTACACCAGTTGCAGGTATAGATTTTAGATACCTCACGTGTTGTTCTGTATTGTTTTTGTTATTGGTAACAGTAGCAATTGCAGCAGCTCTAGTACCACTATTAGTGTTATTATCGTCAACTCTTAAATCTTTACCAATATATTGGCTAACTGCATCTAACATTTCTTCAGTGGACTCATAACTATCGCCCTCACTAGGCAGAACTGTAATACTTTGTATTGTCAAAACATCGTTAGGATCTATATCACTAACATAAGTTTCTCCTGGTGCTCTTGCTGTAACACCTCTACTCTCATATATGATTTGTTCTGCTCTCATAGTATACCCTATCTAACTTATATTGTATTTATTTAAAAAAACTTAATATATTGATCTGGAGGAGTCTCCAGGTCATAATCTTTTTCAGTTTCTGCACGTGAGATACAATATACTTCTTCGCCACTAATAGGATGAATCATTGAATTATTTTCTAATCCATATCCTAATCCCATCATAAGTACAATGTTGTCTAACTCTTGTATATTTAATTTTTGTTTTATATAATTTTTCTGATCAACTGTTAAATCATCATCTGTACACTTGCAAAATCCTGTTTGTAATCCACGAGCAGCTGCCGCATGTGCAATGAAATCGCTATGTATTCCAATATGTAAATAATCAATAGGTGTTCTGTGGTGATCTTTTGATACAAAAACAATAAGATAGTTTGCTAGAGTTTGTCCATTAACTGTTCTTTGATCTCTTTCCCAAAATGTAGAATAATTCCACAAAGCATCTCGTAGTTTTGGGTCATCATAGCTAATTGCCATTATTTCCATATTTGGTTCATTTTGCTTTTTGGCTGCAAAAGTATGTGCCTCATACAGAATTTCTTGAACAGTTTCTAAAGGCAGGGTTTTGCTTAAATCCCAACAATCATATTGCCTACGGCTTTTAATAATTTTATCCCAGGATTCAAGCATGTTATATATTACATTAGTTCAAAGTGTGGGCCGTCAATAAATGGTCTACGACCTTGGCCTCTACGTATATCAATATATTCATTCATTGCATCCTGCATTGAACTATCCCATTCACGTAGGTCTGGAATATGCCATGCGGCACCCCATCTAATTTGAACATCATGCTCGTCTGCAGCAATTTTCATTGCATCAGCAATATCATCATACAGGTCTAACTCCCATGATGCTCTACTACCAATATAAGCCATTAAGTCAACTGCATTGCCTTCAATGTGCTTTGATTTCATAGTCTTGGATGCGCCTTTAGCAACAAGTTCACGTTGTTCTTCAATAGTTCGTAAACCGCATATTACGCCAAAATCTATCTTTGATAACCCTATAGCTGTGTTTACAACTTTTACCATGTTATCATTCACTCCGTCTAATCTAGCAAGTGATCTTTTGGACAATTTAAATGCCATTTTGTTTTCCTTTTTTGTTTTTGCCGCTGCAATCTTTGCACTGACACATGTGACATATTTTAACCATACGAAGCTCTCCGCCGTCACACGCATAGTCCCTTACCTCTTCCCATCTACTGCCTCCGCAATGACTGGGATGGCCGCATATATTGCATGAACCTCTGTTGTGTTCTGCCATTTTACGGGTAAAGTCGGCCAATTACTTATCCTTTATTCTGTCGGATAATTTTTTATCTAGATTATCAATTGATTCGTATATTGCATCATCTGCAAGCTCAAGCTCATCAATCCAGGCTTCGTGTGTTGCAAATGTACCTTGTAATTCACCGATTAAATCATCAAATCTACGGTCAATATATCCGCCCAATCTATTATCTTCATTAATACGCATGTTATCAATCTCTAGTATACTTTCAAGTGTTTTTTCTTTCAAGTCATCTAAGTCTTTGCGTAACTGTTTTACATCATTAATCAGTGTAACTTCTTTCTCAACGGCTGTTCTTGCTGTAAGTTCTGCCATTTCACCTTCAAGTTGACTAATTGTTTGTGCTTGTTGTGCTGTCCACCATACAAACGCACTTACTTGTAGTACGATTGCAATTACAACACCTATGCTAAATTTGTTATTCATTTTATTTTCCTTTGGTATTGCTTACGTTTTTGGCTTTACCCTTGCGATTTTTATTAGGGTCTTGTCTACGTTTTTTGCTTACGGCAGCACCAATTGCTTTTTTGCCACCTTTTGCTCTTAGACTTGCGGCTTTACTTTTACTTAAACACTTAGGCTTTGCTTTACTCTTTGTGTCTCCGCATTTACCTATACGTTCGCCTTTTGTATTATATGCATCCCAACCGCCGCCGCCAGCGCCGCCTTTTTTGCCTTTGCCAAACCATGCACGTAAATCTTCTTCAATTTGCTCAGTTTGTTTTCTAAGTACAGCATTTGTCGCACTGCCTGTTTGGTTTTTGCCATACTCAACACCCATCTTGTCCCAGAACTTCTTGGCTTTTTTCTGAATGTCATGTATATCTAAGTTGCCTGACTTTGTTGTGTCAACAATGTCACGTACAATCTTTTTGCCGTGTCCACTTTTTCTATACTTTGGTTTTAGTTCAATGTCAATCAAGCCTAGTATATCGCCTTGATCTTCACCATCATCACTTGCTACTCTTACAACACAATGACCAATTTCACCTTTAGCAAAATCACCGTCATTAGCATCAATAAGAGCATGACTGTATATTTGATACTTTAATCTTAACTCACCAGCATTGCTTGATCCGTCTCTAAAGCCGCCTACTAGTGCATACTCGTCACCACTATATTGTGTAAGTCCAAAACCATCTGGACCATGCAATGTCATAGCTGGCATTTCTGTTATGATTTCTTCTATAAGCATGTTACTTCTTCTTACTATTGCCCCAATTTGCGGCACCAACTTTACGGCACTTTGTTAACGCACCACTTGCATATGCACTTGGCCATACTTTATAGCGTGATTTTACTTTACGATAGCAAGCATCTTTATCGCCTGCCGCTTCGTCAAACTGCTCTTCTGTCATTATTTGTGCTTCGTTTGTTGGTTGCATACTGCCTATTTTTTCAATAGCTTTTTTCATTCTCTTAATATTTGAATCAGGTCCGTGAATTTCATCATCATCAACTGATGCTTCATTTCTGATCATCATTTGTAGTTCTTGTAATAGTTCTTTTTTATCATTAATACCATATTGTTCTACTGCACTAAACGCACGATCTTTAAAACGATCGCTACCTAGCATCTCTGCTGTTCTGCACATAGCTGTTACTTGATCATCAATTGCTTTACGTTCAGGACCAAATGATTTTTCTATACTACGTAGTGCTTTGTCCATTGCTGGATTATTTGAACTTTCATATTGTTTGCCAGCCTTTATAGTATGCTGGTTTGGTTGTGGATTTTTAGCAGGGCGATTTTTTGTATTTGTAAGAGATTTTAATCCACGCTTATATGTATTGCTTACACTTTTTACAACGTCTGTTGCTCCTTCAACAAATACTTGTACCATGTCGTCGCCATTACGTAAACCGCCTTTTTTGACTTTTACGTTTGCTTTGCCGTATTCTTTTTCAGCCTCTGCTGGAGACATACTAGTTTGCTTCCAACGCTTTTCTGCTTCTTTAATCTCTGATTTTTTAGGTTTATCATGACTCCAACCCATTTTCTTCATCTTAAGGTGATCGGCTTCTTTTTTAGCCATCTTACCTTTGCCTGTTTTTGGATCGTACATCATGTGTGGTTTGAATGTCTCATCTTTACCTTCACTTACTGATTCTTCCCAAGGTGCTCTTTTTAGTGAAACTTTTTTGCGCTTTTCACCACGCTCTGGTTCGTCTGATTTAGAAAATGCACGTTGTATAGCCTTTTCCTTTTCTTCATCTGATACTTCACTTTCGCCCATAACTTTTTGGATATCTAGTATTGTTGCTGGCATATCGCTAATAGCCATAGACACTTTACCGTCACGTTTGAAAAGTGTACGCTTAACACTTGTTGGACTAACTGCCATTGCCAATGTTACTTTGCCAACACCATTCCTTAAAACATTGTTTGCTTTAACTATGTACTCGATATAATCAATTTCATCTGCGTCTGCACTATATTTTTTGAAGTAGCTAGTGTGCTTAATTTTAACTCTATCGCCACGCTTTAAGTTATCAAAGATTTTAACTAACTCAGGTGATCCTGGATCCATTGATTCACTTACTGATTCATCTAAATCTGCACGGCTTATAAAGTCTTGAATTACATCAGCATCTAATTTTGATAGTAGTTCAGCCATTACTTTTGGATAACCATGTTGTTTAATCATGTCGTATACTGGTTGTGTATAATATCCGCCTGCTTCGCCCACTACTGATCTTACTGCCTTGTTAATATCATGGCGCATCTGTAAGTTTGCTGGTCTAGCTTTTGGACGTGGGCTTGTCATAGGTGCTTTAAGATTTTTTGGACGTGGTTTTGGAGTTGGTGAATTGGATGGTATTAATGGATTTCTGCCTAACCCTCTATTTTCAGGATGTGACATTTGGTCTCTGTGTCCTGCATTAGGATTAAATTCAAATTCATCAATCTTATGCATATTTTCACTATCTAGTGCTTTAAAATCGCTATAAGATAGATACATGTCAGTATCAGGATCAATATAATCACCAGCTTTTGGATCGTAGTAAATAACTTTACCACTACGAGTCATAATAGGTCCTTCTAACCCATCACGCTCTTGATATTTTTCTCTGTTAATACTAGGTAAAATACTATACCCTTCTCTAATATTATGTAATCTCATAGCGGTTTCCTTATTTCATTTTTGACTTAGCTTTTGCTAATGCGTTCTTAACTACATCGCCTGCTACTGCTTTGAACTCTGCCTGCTGTCCTGCTGCATCAAATTCTGTGCCTTCTTCAATTTTATTCTCATTCTTGGATGCATGTACTGCTTTACGCTGTGCATCTGACTTATATTTGCCTTCGTTAACGCTTTCTTCTGCAACTGCACTTGCCATTTCTTTACAATCTGAACATCTTCCATGACCTTGATAAACGTCCATAATTGGAGCGCCACAGCAATTACTTACCATGTCCTCTTCATTTTCGTCACCTGGGGAATATGATTCATTAGTACCGGCTGATTCAAGATGTGCTTTACCATCTCTTTGCATTCCTTGCTCACTAAAATTAACATCATGGCCAATCATGTGGCTTATTGATTTTTCAAATCCACTGTCAGTATATATTGTCCAAGGACCGTCATGCTCTACTGTTATATTGATATCGCCTTCTTCGTCTTTATCAAATGCATAATCAGTAACTGTTACTGCATCTGGATTATCACCATTGTCCCATATACTGTCGCCTGCTAGTTTAACTGTTATTGGAAACTTTGGCTTACTTGGATCTTCATACATGGCTTCTTGTGGCATTTCCATATCTGGCTCAACTTGCGATTTCATAGCATTGTATTCAGTGTAACGACGAACTGCGTCCATTGCATGTGCGGCTTGAGCGATTTTACTTTGTACCCAGGGTTCTAAGTCATCTCTATCATCAATCATACTGTGAAGTCTGATTGCATCTTTAGCCATAAAATATAGCTGACTACGTGCCATAAAGCCGTCTTCATCGTCCTCGTCTAGTACACCTTCTGCAAGCTGTTGATTTTGAGTTAGTGCATCAAAATGTGCCTGTGTGAGTCCACTAGTTAGTGTTTTAAACGTTGCTACTGCTTCGTTGAGGGCAGTAACATCACCGCCCACATCCATAATTGCTTTATCTAATTTGCCGCCTGGCATAAACGCTTTTTGTAACTTAGCAACTTCTGCTAGTGCTTTGTTAAACGTTCTATCTATTTTTTGTTCACTCATTTGTCGTTACCTTTTTTCAATGCCACGACTGTTCTTACCGCCACGGCTTCTTAATTGTTCTAATTCTTTATATGTCTCTAATACACTAGTTAGTTTAGCACCAAATACACCCTTAAGGATATATTCAACACTATCCCAATCTCCACGTTCGCCTCTTACTGCTAATTCTTTTAAGTCACGTACTAGGTTAGCTTCAATTGATTTAAGTTTTAGTACACCGTAGCCTTGAATTGCTACTTCTGGATTCATAGGATCGTCAGGATCCATCTTATGGATATTTTCGCTTAGTTGTTGTAATCTCATTTTGTTTTGACTTCCTGGTTGTAACCTACCTTTGGTTTTTTTATTTTACCATCTCCCAGATAACCTTTTGGGTCAACTGCACGGCGGATCATCTTCTTTTTGCCAAACAAAGGGAAATTTACACTAGCAAAACTGCCAGAACCCATGCCTCCTGCACTGATATCTTCGTATATTATGTCATTAATCTTCATAGTACTATTTATTATTTTCTGTCTAAATTTTTTAAGATTTGCTTACTTGCGTTTCTTTCTGCTTTTTTACTACTTTTTACTGCTTTTGACTTCTTTGCAAGTACTTCCCTTTTAAGTTTGGGCTCTAATTGGCTTATATGCTTAACATCTGGTGCGCCAGCCCAGTACAATGCATCATCTTTTGAAACACTATTCATAGGTCCATTAACATCTTTAATTTCTTCCATATTAAATTTCTTTTTTGCCATAATAATCACCTTATAAACTTTACTCTTATTCCTGCTTTTTGTGCTACTTTTAAGCTGGGTTTATTGTCAGGATGTATAACACACCAAAGCTGTGAATTTCCAAACATACCTATACACATTTTTACTGCATGCGTAGCAATTCCTAAATTATGAAATTGCTTACTTACAAAATATGCAGTCTCAAGATCTTTTTTAACTTCAACAGCACCAACAAGTATGCTTCCATTTAACCATATGCCCCAAGTGTTGTAATCTTTTATAAACGACTGTGCTACTTCTTTTGTAAACGGCCAAGAAAGATATGCACTATTTGCAATGTCCTCATTCACTATAGCGGTTAATTGGAAAATGTCAACATCTCTTAGCCTTTTTAATTCTATTTTCATTTTATATCTTTCAGATACTTTACATATTCATAAGCATCCATATTACGTACTTCTTTAAAATAATTATTAGTTGTATGTAATTTTTGTATAAGTGACTCCCTATCCTGATTTGCGGTATTAATTGTACTTCTTATTAGATTAGTAAAATTTATATCGGTACTACTTAATAAATCTTGATCTTCGTTGTTTTCCATGTAAACTTTGATTTCATTATCAAACTCTTCAATTGATTGCTCTAATACGTGTGTGGGTGCCAATCCTGGAGTCATATGTTCAGGTTCTCTTACAATATTATAATCCAAAGAACCAGTAACTCCTAATTCATATGCCGCATATCTAAAAATTTTTGATATTTGATTTATATTATATACGCTGACTGCTACACTACACCCTGTTTTTACATTGTTATAGTTTTTATCCCTAATAGTGGCCATTACTCTTTTGTGCTTCTTTGTTACAGAATTCCAATTACCAGGGTATCTTACAAAGTTATATATATCGTCTATTCCATCTATACTCCATTGTAGCTTAAACATTTTAAATTCATTCATAAGATGTAACATAGGGCTTGCATCTACAGTGCCATTTGTAACAGTAGTAAATCTAATATTTTTAGCATATCCCTTATCTACTAAAAATTGTATTAAGTCTTTGTAGCCAGGAAGTAACATAGGTTCTCCTCCTGTTGATTTAATTGCAGTAATATTATGTGCAACCTCTTTCATTCTTTCAAATTCGTCTTGACTAAAATCTACTTGTATTTGACTGTCGTTGCCTATACCCATATCCAGTTCATGTGGAGGCACATACTTTTGTCTCTCTTTTCCTACTAATGAACTGCTGGTAGGATCACACATTACACATGCAAGGTTACATTTATTACCCATTTTTAAATCTAATGACTTTACAATAGGCAGCCCAGTATCACGAACATATTCAAATGATTTCCTATCCTCTTTGAGTAAACGACGGTTATACTCAATACGAGGAGACGATCCAGTTGTCTCTTCTCGCTCATAGCAATTGCGACAAAGGTCTATTTTATTACCTTTAAGTATTTCGTTTCTTAAATTTTTAAATTTTTGATGATTAAAAAAAGCTTCTTTATATGTGCTAATTTCTTCTGCACTGATAAGATTCTTATGTGTCTGGCAGCATATTTTCATACTACCTTTTGCGGTATTACATATCTCTGTAAATGGCTTTATGCAGAATGTTGGTCCATACTCATCATTGATCTTTCCATGCATAGTTGCCCCATTTCTAAAATTTACTCATGTCCCAACTTGTTTCTATTCTTCCACGTTGTGGAATTTTAAAATATTGTTGCCAATATTTATTTCGTTCGTTAGTGCTTAATCTTTTCTCTTCGTGAAGTTTTATTTGTTTAACATAATGTTTAAATTGTTCTTCAGTAAGTCTCATGATAAAGTTTTTCCAAATCCCTCACACTAATAGGTAAATTAAATACCCTTGATATTGAAAACGCATAATCACCTGCATCATGTTGACTGCCTTTTGAATCAGCTAGTCTTTTCATTGCCTGTAGTGCAGCGTCAATAAGTTTATCTTGGTTATCTTCTGTTGTGAAGTTGGATGCAACAGACGAACCTATTTGTCGTGCTTTTTTATATAAATTACTTAGTTTCTTTAAACCTTTTCCTGTTTGTCGTGCGGTAATGTAAGCGCCTTTTAAAACGTCAACGGACGTCTTTGCAATTATTGCCATGACTATTAAGTCAACAAGCGGCGGCATCATGCCTGGATCTTCATTAAAGTTTTGATTTTCTTTAATGCCTGCCGTTTGCACCAGCTCTTTGAATCCTTTGATAGTATGTATATAACGCATGATGGTTTTTTTCATATCGTCAGTTGCATTTTCAATATAGTCCAGGACTCGTTTTGCTGTTGATGGTCTTACCTCTAGGGTTACACCATTTGGAAACTTGACAGGAAACGGTTTATTGTCTCGTCGAGACGCAAGGTTATTAATAACCTTGATAATATGGCTTTGCTTTACAGCTTCTTCTAAACTTTCAGCAAGGCCAAGATTATATAATGTGTTAGGGTCACTATTTAGACGTGCCTTTTTATGTAGTTCTTTTGGCATTCCATGGCCGAAGAACTTCGCAGCTTGGCGTTCTGTTTCGCCTGGCTGTACATCGATAGTAGTGTTTACACCCTTAACGATCTTTCCGTCTTCGCCTAAAATTTCAAAAACTTTCATGTTTTTTTCCTAACAATACTATTTATGACAATTCGTCAGGTACACCTATGTCTTGTACCTGGCGATTACGTGCCATTCCTTGTTTTATTCTTTGTACTACTTCAGCAGTGTAATTTTTTTCTATAGCTGATAGTAGTGTTTCAAAACTATTTAGGTTAGCTGCACTATCAAGATTAAGCTCTTTGGCAATCTGATCTGCTTGTTTCCAAGGACCTTCTATAGTTTCGTCTTGATTTTTCTTTGTATAACCTGTTCCTTTTTTATTCATTACAGGTGTACGTTTTACTTTAAGTAACCCTTCCTTTGGGCTCCATTTATAACGAATTCTCTCTTTTGGTCTTCCATCTTCTAATCTCTGTTCGCTATCTTGTCTGTTATAATTTGCTGCAATTTCCGCCATCATAATGTTACGGAACACACCTTTATATTTAGATTCGTCTTCGCTTGGGCTGTGATAATATGTTTTTAACCACCCTGGATCGCCTGGCATAAAGTCAAGCTGTACATAACCAGTACGTGGACGATTATCATTTTCAGGCTTTTTACTTTCATCGTAATTTACAATTTTTAATTTAGTAATAATTGTATCAATTGGTACATTAATGTCAAGTATTAGTGGGCTCTTTTTTAACTTTTCAATAAAGGCAGGTATTTCCTTTGGTGGAATATTAATTGCTACATCTATATCTCCACTAAATTCTTTTTTACCTACACTACCAAGTGTAAAATTACTTAAATTTAATTTAAGATGTTTTTCCAGTTCTGCCAGGGTAGGATTAATTTCATCCTTATGAATTAAACCAACTCCCTCCATACTACCGCTTTCAAAGAGGTAAGAACCTAAGTTAGCGTTTTCAAACATTCCATATTTACGCTGCCAACGCTGTAGTGGATCATTATAAGGAAGATCATCACTTCCTGTATAGTCTATTTTACGGCGCTTTTTATTTCTAGTTTTGTCTGTTCTGGTTGGTGGTGGAGGCGGAGGTGGTGTCACTCTGCCAATATCTGGAGAACCACCAGTATCAGGATTGCTCAGTGTACCGGGTAATTTTGGTGGTGTAAAGTTGTCCGGTTTAGTTGGCAAATTGGGCCTAGTTGGTACTGTTGGATCTATATCAGGTCTAGTAATAGGTTGTGGTACTTCTGGGTTTTTAGGATCAAAATCTGGCTGCTGTGGCTGTTTTGGTACATTTGGAACCTCTGGTCGCTTGCCGGGTGCAGGATCAGTTGACGGTTCACTTGGTAATGGATCACCTCTGCCAGGCTGAGTTATTCTTTTTGGAGCAGTAGGATCGATCTCAGGGTCAGTTGATGGACTTGGGGCTACAGGATCCTTTATATCTATATTTGGATCTGGCAATTCCTCTGGCGAGGTAGTATCAACTTTAGGACCTGGTTCATAAGGTACTACTTCACTTGGCCACCAGTCAGGCTGTGTTTCTAGCTCTGGCATGCCAGGTTGACCTGGAATCATATGTGGTAACGCATCATCAATAGTAGTACTAATTTTAGGATTTTCTAGATCTGCAGGTAATTTTGGTTGCTTTGGGGCTTTTGTTGTTACATTAGGTTTTGTCAATCTATCCAATAAGTCCTGATGTCTTTTATCAATTATTTCTTTTTGTTTCTTAAGCATATTTGCTGCATCTGAAGCATTTTGAAAATTAGGATTATTCTTAGGATCCCAAGATGCATCTCTCTTTTTTTCTTCATCACTTAGGTTTTCCCATTCAGAACGATATAAATCCACATATGCCTGTGGGTCATTATATAGCAACCAGTTTTCAATTTCTTGCATTCTTCTGAGTATTTCTAAATCTTGTGGTGTTTCTCCAGCAGGAGATGGTGTAAATATCAGTCCAAGTGGTCCAAGTATTCTGCCTGCTATACCTTTCATCCATTTAGGAATTTTACTGGTTTTTGGCGCTTTATTATCATTAGCTGATTGCAAGGATCCTGGTGTGTCTAGCATGTATTGTGTAATAGCATTTGATACACGTGGATTGCTAAAGCCTGGACGTAACTTAACCACATTATTAATACTGGTTTGTGCTACTTTTGGAGACACCCCATACTTACTTTGAAATTGTGCAGGGTCTAAACCAGTGCCTAAAACTCCACCACCACTTAGTTTAGGTAGAGCTTGCTCTACTGCAAATTCTTTATTAGATGTTCCGAAGTTTTTCTTTCTCATCACAGTCTTGGCTACCAGTTCAAGCATACCGCTGCTCTTATCCCAATTTAGAGCAAATGGGATATTAATATTACTAGCTAAGTCCTTCATTACGGCTTCAGCATCTGGGCCAAGCTGTGCAATTGGTTTGCCATATCTGACAAACTCTTTTTTAAATAATTGTGCTAATTCACTAAGAGTAATTTGTTTTACATTGCGTTCGTCATTTACACGATCTAAAAAGTGGCGAGTGAATTCCACATCAATTCCTACACCTGCGAATAAGTTATCCAATGCACGTTCCAAAGCATCCAATTGTACTTTAGTTACTTCTTTATCAACTTCGTTTATACGCATCTTTTATATCCTTCATGTACCTTGTCTTTAAATTCTTCTGTTTCGTCACCGTCTATAATTATATGTAGTCTTGGCTCAAAACTATTATTCCAAACAGCATGTTTATATCCTGTATTTATCTTAAATACACTTCCTGGCGTAAAAGGAAGCTCTCCCCAATTTTCCATAACTAATTTACAGCCTTCGGGATTATTTATTGCAACATTAGTAGCTGACATACCAATAGTTTTTTCTCTATCTGTATGTGGAAGTATCCATCCGCCTGGTAGAACTGCCATAAAACGCACTCGTGCATAAGCTCTATGTTTACAAGTATTCTTAAGCCAATCTACTGTAACTGGACAAAATTGCGAAATATCTGTCCATTTACTATGTGTGTCTTCCATATCCTCAGGTAATCCATAATCTCCTGGAGTTCCTGTCATAACACTACTCAATCCGTGAATAGTAAGGCTTAGCCAACCTGATCCATCTCCAGCTCTATGTCCTGTAAAGCAATTATTATCTAATAAGTTATATGCTTCTTTGTAAATATCTTGCCAAGGCATATCTATTGGTACTGGGATCCAAGGCGCAGATGTTTTCCTGGTAAGCACCCACGGATCCTCTATAGACTTAACTTCTTCAGAGTCTAAATCATTTATTGGTCTTATTATGTTTTCATTATCCCTAATGAAATCCAAAGTTTGTTGGTTTATCATTTCAGGATATACGATTTTAGATCCATGTTGCCACATTATAATATTCCGTGTTTGCTTATATTTTTGTATTTTATAGAAGTACCAAAAGGATCTTTTCCTTTGACATAAACATTCTTATTCTTCTTAATAAGTTTGTCCATGTATGTTAGATAACTAATATATACTTGATTAACACCATTTTCTATATAATTTAATTCATATGTGTAGATATTTGTTATATGTACAAGTACATTACTATCTTTGGTATGTTTAATTATATCATCGTATTCATTTATCAAATCAATATTTAAAAATACATGCTCTAGACTTTTAAATTTTTCCCAATCTAAATTAGGCATATTGTCAAAGTAGTCATAATCCAAAAATGTAATACTCCCATCCTGGATTATATGTATATTGTCTTTAACAAATTTTTTATAATCATTTCCATTCCAATTATCAATTACATATTGTATCCATTTTATAGAAGTAGTACTAAAGTCCACCCATATAATCTGTTTCAGTGTGTCCATGCAATTAGAAGCTATCATATATTGGTTAATGCCTGATGCTGGACAGATTAATGTTTCTATATCCATACCAGACGGAAGTGTTGGGAGTAGACCATCTGTGTCTGATAGATATATATTTGAAGCTTTTTGTTTTTCCATAAATGCTTTTTTATCATAAATTTCTATGTGACATCTGATATCATGTGGGATAGGTAATACAATTATGTCGCTATTCACAGCATTATAATAAATTTGATCTAGTAAATTATCAAAATCTTCCTTTGGATTATTATTATCTAATGACTCAAAATCTGTCATACTTTCTAAGTTTATTATAGATATAGGATAATTCAATCCTCCTAATATATGCCAGTGATGTTGTGTGTTATAGTTGTCTATAATTTCTTTAAAATTTAGTTCTAACATTGCGCCATGAGAAAATAATACTGCTGTCTTAAATCCCATATGCTTCAAATCTTGTAGCTGATGTTTAATTATGTATGTATTTTGTCTACCAGTTAATTTGGCAAAACTAATATCTTGAGAATTATTCAGTATACTCAATTGTGTAATTGTTTTGTCAATGTGTGTGTTTATTGAATTAGTTAAGAAGTTCTGAAATGTAGGCAATACATAAACTAAATCTGTACCTTTTTTAATTATCTCCATTCCTGACATTTACTTCATCCTTGGTTGCCCCATCATGTGCGGTCTGCTAAACCATAATTTAAACCATTCTTCAGTTCCAGGCTGTATATTTTTTTCTCGTTCGATCTTCTTTTTAGCACTACCAGTAATACTTATATTACTTTCATCAGTAGATTGAATTCGTTTGCCTTCTGTATCAATAATACCAGCAAGACGTTTAAGTTTATATATTTCACATATCTTCATTTTACTTGTCCATTGTTCTGCATGACATCCCTTGCAAATTTCTTCTGAGTATTATCAGGAGTAGCTGTTGTTGCTTTATTAAGTTTTCTTTTTATTTCTATGTTTTTAATATTAGCTTTTCCAGTGGCGATTCTTCCATCTCTTTCTTTATTTGCTTGTGATGTAGCAAGATTATAAATGTCTTGCCTTGGTTCGAATTGTATATTATTATCTTTTGCTACTTGTGATCGAGTATAACGATTATCTTGTCTATCTCTTTTTTGTTTGTTTAGCTCATATCCAGGTTCGTCATATTGATACATTGTCTTAAATGCTGGATGTTTGTATTGTGGGTTAGCTCCTGTACCACCATTTCTGGAATGGTAAATCGTTTCTGCATCTGTTCCATCTAAATTTTTCCCCCAGTGTGGTACTAACCCTTGTGGATACTTTTTCTTAAAGTCAGATTGATAATCTGGGTCATCAAGTAAATCAGGGTATGCTTCTAGATCGTTTGCTATATGTCTAGCAGTATTAATCACATTTTTACGATCCTGGTTATCAAGTTCATGATGATCTTTTCCAAATTTGTCTTGTGCAATTGCATCAGCGATATCGTCTTCAACTGAATCTCTTTCTCTGCGCCTATTACGCAATAATTGATCAACTTCTGCGCCTTTAACTTTATTCCTTTGTCTAATATCTGTATCTTGTTTATTACGATTTCGAATTTTTTCAGCTCTGCGTGATTCAATATCATCTAATTTATTTCGTCTAGATTTTCTATCATCAGTACCTAGCGAGTTAGATTTAAATAAATTTTTAACTCTTTGCCAAAATGATGGATCTGTATCATCGCCTGGTCTTGTTATTCTTTCATTTGTAATGTCGTTGATCTTCATTTTACTTGTCCATTAATTTAACTATTCTTGGTTTGAATAGTTTTTGATCGCCTTTGGTTGTTTTTAACACAGGCTGATTATTCTCATCTGTTGCAAACCCTGTAACTACTGCTTTACGGTTTTTAAATTTGCCAACTAATATCTCATCTCCAATTTCAATACTAGGTAACTTTAGTATGTCTTTTATCTTCATTTCTTCTTACCTGACTTCATGTTGGCGCACCAGTGATACATTTTTGCTTTCTCACTGCTGGCTTTTTTTGCTTTGGCTCTTAGTTCTGTTACACTACCATTGCAACTAGCACCACTACGTTTTACACGTCCTGGTCTGCTTTTGCCTTTTACTTTACCGTCTTTAAAGTTTTCGTTAACAGCAAACTTCCAAGATTTAATCTTACTAGGAACAATAACACCACGTGGTGCTGAATATCGTTGA
>Ga0181377_1000200_pt1 | contig 23853 bp, 24 predicted proteins | sample LowvirmetaG_9_FD_130160 | JGI IMG/M metagenome (GOLD analysis project Ga0181377, IMG submission 130160) | Marine viral communities from the Subarctic Pacific Ocean - Lowphox_13 viral metaG | ecosystem: Environmental > Aquatic > Marine > Oceanic | place: Subarctic Pacific Ocean | collected...
ACTGTCAAGTCAAGTAATGTTGACTTACATTCTTTTGATGCTCTAAACAAAACCATTCGTATAAACTCTTTGTCATTAAGCAAATCAAAAGGGCAACCTTTCAAAGTAAAAAGAATGTGTTTCATTATACCCATTCAGGTTTACGATTAGGGAGTCGAAGGTAGTTGTCCTTGACCCAAGGTTTAGATGAGATGTACATCTTGTAAGCAGTGAAGATATCAATGCTTGTATCATACTTAAACTCATCAGGTCCAGCAAATACAAAGGGTGTTGTATCCTTTCCACTGCGACCTTGTGGGTCTGCAGTAGGAAGTATCCCCTTTGCTGCTAGAAGGGTCTTCTGGCAGGTGTGGACCTTACCATAACGAGCAGTATACTCATCACACATAGCAAGTCCATGAGCAAGCAACCACTGCCAGTTAGTCACAAATTCATTCGCCCACTTAGTACAGGGATGATTACGAAAGGCACCTTTCTCAGTAGCATAGGGAGTACCATCTGCTCTAGGAAGAGTGCCAAAGTTATGTCCCCATTTGTCAGAGCACACAATAGCAAGCATCTGACAAGTCTCTAAGGGCATCTTGACAATGTGCTTATCAGGAAGAACCCTGGCAGATTCCCAAGGACTGGGAGAGGTCACAAAGATATTCATAACAATTTAGATAATGAAATCGCTAGTAGGAATGTCAACATTATAACCACATCCCATGACTTTGTCCTAATAAAGTAAGGAATCGAAATGAGATCAGCTATAAAGTGTGTGGTCACTCCGACCATAACATTAACATGAAGGACAATAAAATAGGCAATGATCACCAGACCACTACCTACAATCCTCATACAAATATCAACCGAAGGTCGAGTCAGGTTCAAGTGCAATATAGTAGGTGACATCTTGATTTTGATTGATGAAACGGGAAAGGAGTTTCTCAGACACAACTACATCGTAGTTACCAGGAACAATCTTCAGATTTTCTTCTTTAAAGTTGAATACAAACTCAAGATCAGTCTCACCAACAACGATCTCAAAGTAGTTTGAAGTATCGTTCTTCTTGTCTCGCGTAACAAGTTTGATTACGCCAGATTCACCAATAACAGAAATGTCAGGAACTTGATAGACAGATGCTGCCTTCTTGAGTTGTTGAAGGTCTTCAGCCTTCATAACAAAACACACATCCTCGGAAGGGAGTGAAATTTCCTTTTCAGGAGGTGCAACAATCACAGATGGATCTGCAAAGAAGAACTTAGAACGTCGTTTTCCCTCACGGATAACAACATACTCATTGTTCTTGAAATCCAACTCAGGACTTTGGTGGAGACTCAGTCCATTAAGGAACTGGTTAAGGTCATAGATGCCAAAATCCTTTGGAAACTCTTCACTAATGTTTGCTTCAACCAGAATGTTCTTCATCACAGAGATAGAACGCAATTTAGTTCCCTGTTTGAAGAGAATAGATTGGTTGATAGAAGAGAAGTTCTTCAGAAGGTTGACAGTGTTTTCACTCAGTTTCATATTCATTGATTGTAGGTCTCAGTTGGGTTGTTCTTGTCGTTGAAGTACATCAGAAGTACAGCATAATGCATAATTTTCAAAATGTCACGTCGTGCGGTTCCCTTCTTATCATATCGGGATGCATACTTGAGGATGTTGCTACGACAGAAAGCTTCACCATCACCACAAGATTCGATAAGATCTAGAGTTTGAATCTGATCGGAAGAATAGTGTTGATTGTAAGTTGCCGTAATGTAATCAGTGAGTTCCTTGAGAATCTCATTCTCATTGTACTTCCACTGTTTTTGTGCTGGAGAGTTCAGATTAACATCCCTTAAGGTGATATGATCATCACCCATTTTACCAGATACTGAGGAAGACCCAAATGCAATTGAGTCGGAAAAATTTCCCCCAGGAAGACCAGATCCAGAAAAAACAATAGGAGGATCTGAACTTCCAGGGTCAATAAAACTCAATGTGTCAGGAGAACTAGTAGGAGGGGTACTAGCAAAACTAAAACTTTCCCCATCCAAACTCCAATGAGGATTACCAGTCAAACTAACTCCATCATTTTCCCAAAATTCATCATAGTCTTTACTTGTTGCTGTAGTGATCATTGAATCATCTCCATAAATTTCATCATGTAAAAGTGACCAAGCATTTATCATATATTGTATCAGACTTCCTCCTCTTGGTCAAGTTGGAAATCTACATCAACCTTGTCATACAGTTCCATGAACGAGGACTTGGTTTCATCATCAAAACGATTAGTACAGACCTCAAGTGCTTTTTTCTTATCAACGAAGATAGAATAAGCCCGAATCACATGAACCAGACGACGAGTAGAAATGACCTCTTCGATACCACCATCATAGAAGGTCTTACGAATAATGTCAGCCCAATCAGTCAGACGCTTGCAGAAGTCAGGGGCGACCACTTTGAGTTCACGAGCAACACCCTCAAGAATCTTGAGTTCTGTTGATGGAGTCGGATACTCCTGTTCAAAGGTAACAGGGAATCGTTCCAAAAATGCTTCGTTCAGAACATTAGTACCGATGAATCGTCCATCCTCAGAACCCTTACCTTTAGTATTAGCGGTAGCGAATACATTGAAACCTTCCTTAGGTTGAATGAACTTACCAATCTTCTTGAGGAATACACCCTTACCCTCCAGGATAGATTGAAGACACAAGATTTTGTTAGATGCTAGGTCAACTTCATCTAGAAGAAGAACTGCTCCGCGTTCCAGAGCTTCGATGACTGGACCGTTATGCCAAACAGTTTCACCGTTAACCAGACGGAAACCACCAATAAGGTCATCTTCGTCAGTCTCGATAGTAATGTTGACACGAATCAGTTCCCTTTTAAGTTGGGCACAGGCTTGTTCAATACCAAATGTTTTACCATTTCCTGAAAGACCCGTGACAAACGTAGGGTAAAAAAGACGGGACTGAATAATTTTTTTAATATCTTTGAAGTTACCAAACTGGACGAAGGTATCATCTTTCTGAGGAATCAAGTCTTGAACAATAGCAGGTTGTGCGGAGGGAGATTCATAAGTCTCTTCTAGTTTTTCCTGAACACTCAAGTTCCATTTGCCACGACCAGTTTTAAAGTCATTTAGTTTTTTAGTGATAGTCACATAGTTGTGACCGTTCATTGCACACCATGCACGAATATCAGATGTTGTAATGTTGTTACCGTAGAGAGACTGAAGAGAGGTGGTGACGTATTCAGTGGAGAGTGCCATAGTGGTTTGTTTCAACAAAATCATTATAAAGGATTAGAGGGAATCAGACATCCCCTCTTGGGACAGTTCGTCAACTGGTCAACAGACCAGATCCATGAACTGACTTAACACTTTTTTATTTAGAGCCTTGGATTTAAGATTCTTAGCAAAAGCGGACTTAATCTTAGCTTTAGTTGCCCCCTCCTCAACTTCAAACTCAACATCATTAGAGAGGGACTGGTCAACCATCAAGAAATAAGAATCATAACCAGATGTTTTAAGTGAGAAGAACTTATCTTTCCTGACTGATTTGGCGGAATCTTCACCAGTGTAACGGCGAACCATTGAGTTGATGTCACGAACTCCAGCAAGTCTGATACCGATGAAGTTAGTATAGGGAAACGACTCTTTCAAGTCACTCAGAAGAAGTTCAGTAAACTGATAGAAGTAATCACCAATCTTGTAAGTATGTCCAGTCTTACGATTACGAAGGTAAGAATGACCACGGGTCAGATTAGCTGTTCCTTCCTTTTCACCATACCTTTCAGAGTACCAAGGTTTACAATATGAAAGATGATTTGCCTCACCATCAGTCAAGATAACACACTGAACTTTCTGAAGATCATAATTCTTTTGAAACTGGGGAATAATCTGATTAAGGCATACAATTGCCTCATTCAAAGGAGTACCAGACAAACCATAACCTGCAGGAATCTCATAATTAGTCCAACTATTCATGTTGAAAACAATTCTCCAAATATTCAACATCTGTTTCTCAAGTTCCTTTCGTTTGACACCACCAGTCAAAAGATTGAGGAGATTGAAATCCTTGTGAATAAAGAGTTTATTCAGTTCCCAATCCATTGATTGATTTTCTCCCTTTTCCTCCTCCCTATTCCAGAGATAAGAGTTAGTGAAAGCATAGACATCAAAGGGAATATTACACTTGTTACAGAACCATACCAGATTAAACAATTGTTTGATTGTGTCGAGAATACAACCACCCATCGAACCAGACCAGTCAAGAATGAAGATAAGACCATGATTCTGACCGTCAGGAATAACACTGACTTTACGAAACAAGTCTTCGTTGTACTTATAGGTATGGAGTTTAGTGCAGTCAAGAACACCAGTTTTGGATACAGTAGCTCGAGCGTATGCGTCAGCTGATTTCTTACACTCAAACTCCTTGACCAGATAGTTTACCTCACGTTGAGATGACTTCTTGAACTTTTGATATGCCTCATCAGCACGACTGAAGTCAGATTTGTGTTCGGTAACCTTACCAGTCCATTCATCAGTATGTTTTAAAGGCATGGACTGAAGTCGCCAGGATAAATCAAGCTCCTCATGAATTCTTTTGTTGGTGATAATGATGTTGTCAAGATTGACCTTAGGAACTTCAACTTAGATATTGTCGATACCATTATCAAAACCACAAAGTTCACAGATACCATCCTCAAATGCTTTATCAGTGGTGACTTCAGGTTCACCACTTTCCTGATCTAGTTGATTGTCAGTATCTAGTTCTTGATTCTCAGATTCACGTTTGTCCGCTTCCTCAAGCATCTCCTCATGAGTCATCTCATCATTACTAGAAGAACTCTCAGGACTATCCATAGAGTCACCAGGTTTACCGTTAGGAGTCTGTTGTTGAGGTTGTTGATGTTGGTCAGTGGAAGGAGTCTCAGTTTTGCAATAATTGTAAACCTCTCGTGCAACTTCACAAACATCCTCAAAGGTATCAACATTATCAACTTTCGTAACTAAGATATTTTCTTCATAAGTATCGAAGGGGATGTCAACAAACTTACCAATCTTATAGTATAGATTAATACGGTCAGCCAGATTCATCTTCTTTAGGTCCTGGTCACCAATACAGAAGAAATCCTCCTCAGATAGTTCCCTGTACCCTTTGTAGAAACTTTTGGCAAGACCAGGATATCGATACTTCATCTTCTTCTCGATACGAGCATCTTCTACAATATTGACAAAGGAGTGGGGAATATCTTTCGGTGGGTCTACATTGGGAGTATAGAGTGCGTGTCCAACTTCGTGACCAACCAACATATCATAAACAGAGTTAGATGCACGTTTCCACTTGGGAAGAGTCAGAATACGATTATCAACATCAAACTGAGCCGTCATCACTTCTCGGTTTTCAACCACAATGTCCTCAGTGGCGAGAAGTTTGGCCAGTTGTGACTTGATTTCGTAATTGACTGTCATGGGCGGTGTTTTCCTGATGTACTTATCATACATGAGACCTGACCCCATGAATCCAGATGAGGACAGTTCCTCAACTGGTTGGCAGACCAATCCCCGCCATCTCTGACGGGGACTTCGGTTTAAACTCCTTAAGTAGTTTAGTTGATTTTAATCTTCTGTAAGGATGTGTCTACAGAACCTCCTTGCTGTGTGGTCGATGATGCCACATTCTGAGATACACTGGAAATAATCGGACACTTGACTATACTTGTCTCCAATACTGTTTTTTTCGTCCCATTTCCAAGATGCTAACTCATTATGAGATACCAAGTTGTGCATGTTGAACTCCGTCTCACTGTATTATATAGACAAAATGTCAGAACTTCATGACATTTGGTAAATTTTTAATCTAACTTCACAAATTCTTTACAAAAAGAAACCCTCTTGAGTTTCCTCTTGAGGGCTTGTCTCCTGGCTTTTGCCTGTCTGAGAGCTTGGGGTTTGAGTTTTCGTTTTTGTTCTTTGTTTGAGTGGTGTTGCCAATTTGGTTTATTCATTATTCTGTTGGAGTACCCTGTATCATACGACTGAAACCCTTGTCCTTAGTAAAGGACTTGACGCTTTCAAATTTGTCCTCAAGTCCTGACTTGTGTGATATGACAAATATGTTTGCATCTTTAATAACAAATCTGATAATTTTTAAGAATTCATCTGTACCAAATCCATCCAAAGAACTGTCAAAGACTTCATCCATAATCAGAAGATTAGTATTGACAGAGTTCTTAAACCTAGCGACTTCCCTCCAGGTAAACAAGAGTGCTAGGTCTATTCTCATTTTCTCTCCTTCAGAAAAAGATGAGTAGGTAAAATCTTCGTGAATAGGAGTTTCGATGGTCTCTGAGAACTCTTCATCCAACTTGAAGTTGATGTAGAAGTCCATCATTTGTAGATACTTATTAACCTGTTGGTTGATAAGAGGAAGATATTTCTTGACGATTTGAGATTTTACTCCACCGTCTTTGAGGAGACTATAAGTGAAGTCATGGTAGGAAATACTCTCCTTTACCTCAACAAGTTTTTCGTATGTTTCTTGAAGACTTTCTCTAAACTCTTCTAACTTTTCATGTTCAGAATTTCTGTTCTGTATCTGATTGGTAAGTGTTTGAATCTCAGATTCAATTTGTCTGATTTGTTTTTGACAACTATGGATCTGACTATTGTTAGAAGTGATGCCATTAAGTAGATTACTGATGTCTCCAGAAATAGAATTAAATTGGGACTCCCTCAACTCTTCGTCTTTAATTGCCCCGAGAAGTTGTTCATACCCCTCCTGCAACTCTTTGGCTTTATCTTGTGAAGTCCTAATTCTATTTACACGGATAGACTCTTCTATTCCCTGACCACATGTAGGGCATACCGTATTATCGTTAAAAAACTTATGGTCCTTAACTAATGTTGAGATTTTTTGAGAAATCTTACCTTTGATATTTCCATATTCCTTAAGTTTATCCTTATATCCATCAAACTTCAAAAGATTACCTTTGAGTGTTTCAATTTCTGAGTTAAGACCACCATTCCTATTCATATAGGAGTTCTCTTCAGTAAGCAAAAATGAAATCTTTTGTTCCTTTTGATTAATATCTTCTTGACTTTTTGACTCTAATTGTTGGATAAAATCTTTCTGCATCTCAACCTTATCCTTGAGCGATTGTCTCTTTAACTCAAAAGTTCTTGATTCATCTTTCAGACTACGAATCTTCTCCTTGAGAAGAACACTCATAGAGGAGAAGATCTTGATGTCTAAAAGTTCTTCTACGACCTCTCTACGGGATGCCTGAGGGAGTTGCATGAAGGGCACGAAGGAACTACTACCCAAGATGACAATCTGAGTAAATGACTTATAATTCATCTTCAGAACATTCTGTTCCAACCACTTTTGTTGGTCGATTGCAGAATGTTGTTGATCTAAGAGTTCTCCATCTCTATAGATCTTAAAAATATTTGGTTTGATTCCTCTCTCAACTTTCCACTGAGTCCCATTTACATTGAATTCAATATCAACAAAACAGTTCTTTTCATTGGTGGTATTGATGAGCTGAGCTTTGTTGATTTTACGGAATGCTTTACCGTACAGAACAAAGGTCAATGCATCAAGAACAGTAGATTTACCAGCACCATTTGACCCAATGATAAGGGTGGTGTTGTGGTCATTAAGGTTTAATTGTGTAGGTTGATTCCCCGTAGACAGAAAGTTTTTCCAGGAAATATTCTCAAAGATAATCACTAGCGTCGTCGGGAGGAATTACAATATCATTAGGGGTAATAATCGTATACCTGTGATCATGCATCTCACAGGTCTTGATCATTATATCATCTTCTATTTCTAACACATTCATATGAGGATAGTCAAGTTCTTCCAGTTGCAGGGAATATCTAGTAGCATCATCTTCTTCTTGGAAAATATAGAGAACCTGTTCTCCGTCCTCATCTATTACTGAATATGCACCATCTTTTTCGTGGCCTGCAACTGTAATTATAAACATTAGATCACTTCACATGCTTCCTGATATACATCTCTGATTACTCTCTGGATTTTAGATTTATCTAGACTGACTTCAGATTCTTCAATATATCTATTCAAGATGGAAAGAGTATCTTCAGTTTCAACATCAATCAAAGAGTCTTCATTACCGTACCATCCACCAAACTCAAAGTTCTCAACAATCTTCAGATCAGCAACACCGACACTGTAGAGTTTATCAATAAATTTTTCAAACTGTTTGACATCGCTCTTTTGTTTGACAATGACCTTGACAATCATATCCTTATATGGAGTAGCATCAAACATCTGATAATCACTGTCCTCATAGTAAATGTTGTGGAACAGTTGATAAGGATTGTTTACTGGATAATGTTCATGAGTTTCTGTATCAAGGATGGTGAATCCTCTCCGATCACCGACATCTGTCCAGAACATCTCGTATGGATTTCCCAGGTAGAAGACCCGTCCATCATCCGATCGAGTGTGATAGTGACCGCTAAAGACCTTGGTGAACTTTGAATATAGTTCGCTCTCGTGACCATGATCCATGACGATCTGTCGATTAACTCTAAATCCGTTGAGCTCAAGGTGCCCCATCGCGAATGGGCAAGTTGTCTTTTTAATAAGTTTGATAGTTTCTTTCTCATTATCTTCACATATCCATGGAATAAACAAGACACCAAGACCACCGATATTTACTTCGGTAGCTTTTGAATAGGGAATGACATTATCATACTCTGTAAGTAAAAGTTCCACAGAGTTGATTTCATTACTATTCTTGTAGTATGCGTCATGATTACCAACAATCAAGTGCATCTTAATCCCTGCTTCTTTGAGAGGGTCAAACACCACTCTCTTTGCCCACTGAAGTGATTTGAATTCAATACCTCTACGGCTGTCAAACGCATCTCCCAAGTGGATTACAGTATCGATTCCCTCTTTCTTCAGTGTGGGGAAAAAGACATCACGATAGAATTTTTCAAAATAATCGTGGAAAAGTTTGGAACCTTTTCTAGCACCGTAATGTGTGTCAGTAATGACGGCTACCTTTGTCATTGATAACGAAGTTTGGTGTGAACAGCATCTTTAATAGAATTGTACTCGGAGTAGTTCCCACTGTCAAGCTCGTTCGCATCGAAGACCTCATCAAAGTTGGTCTTCTCTAGAATCTTGTTCTTAATCTCCAGTTGTTTCTTTTCCTGTTGGATACGTCTCAGGAAAGCATAATAGATGATTTGAGTGAAGTAAGCAAATGGGTTCTTAGATTTCTCAGGATTGAAATTATGAACATATCTTACACAGTTCTCAATGCCATCACAAATCATATCATCTTTGAACATATAGTTCACAAAATTGGGTTTATATGATAAATGATTTGCAATCTTCAAAAAACACTCACCAATATATCTTGGGATTTGTGGTTTTGGTTGATCGTTGAGTTTTGCTCGTTCTACTTCTGCAAAGTAGTTCTCAAGTGCGTTTAAGAACTCTTTATTATTAACATAATGTTCTGATTTCTTGGGTCTTGCCATAGTTCCATAATTGTGATTGACAGCCATATAATAATAATCTTTACTGATAATATTATATCAGATTCATAAGGAGTTGACAATACCTTAAATTATCGATAGAATAGGTTTGTCCAGGATGAAAGGGAACCTTAGCTGTTATTAAAGAGTTTTTCTAAAACCTCTTTAGCTTCATGGACAGAAGATAGGTAACCCATCTTTCTATCTAGCTTAGAATAATTATTTTTATTTAATTTACGAACATAATCTTGATAGTATATAATCATTTCAATACTATTTGATTCAGACATTGTCATGACCTCATCCATATTTAAAATGAACATATCATCATCAGTTGTCTTCAACCAGGGTTCCATTGCATAGCCCCTCAATTTACCTCTTACTTTTAGTTCCTCTACAATAATTGGGTTGGACAAAATCAACAGTGTTCTATCATCTTCTTCAGAAGCTGCTACTTTAGAGAATATTTCTTCTCCTGATCTTAGTTTTATTGTAGCATAGAAATCGTCTTCTATTCCCATACACTAACTCCCTTTCTAGTCTTTTAAATTAATTGATATAATTTCATAATTGAATTGTTCTTGAACATATATTTTCACTCTTTCAATAAAATGATTCAGAGTGTAATTTTTTCTTGACCCCATAGTTGCATCATCTGCAATATCATAAAGTTTAGCTTTTACTTTATCTTTGCCTTTACGAAGGACTCTACCAATAGACTGTAGATTACGAATTCTAGACTTTGATGGAGAGGCAAATATTACATTGTGAAGGTTCTTAATGTTGATACCTGTGCTAAAAGTTCCAAAGGATGCAACAATGATAGCGTCTTTCTCTTCCTCTGTAATTTTTCTGACTTGCTCACGATCTTCTGCATCCACACCACCATGAATGAAGAAAACCTTTCTATCACTTGATACTTTTTTATTTATTAGATCATAAAGTATCGCTCCATGAGTCTCTACTCTGGTATAGAGAACTAGAGTGTTACCTTTTATATCAACTGACAAATTGGATATGAACTTATTTCGATTCTCATGAGATATCAGATACTTAATCTCATCTTCATATGTATCAAACTTTTGAGGACGATGTTTTAAGACCAGACACTGAATATCAAGTTTGGCTAGGTATCCTTCATCAATCAGTTTTTTAGTCTTTGTCACCTTATATGAAGGACCAAACAGTCCCTCTAAGACCCACTTATGGGTCTGTGTGCCGTCTAAAGTACCTGTGAACCCATATCTATACTTAGCGTGATGGCACTTGTCCATAATCCCTACTAGAGACTTACTTTTGAACAAATGAGCTTCATCACCAATAATAACATCATACTCTTCAAAGAAAGATCTATCCAGCTGATAAACCGACTGCCAGGTGGTAATGGTCACTTCGTTAGTATTGACTCTCTCACGACCTGCATAGATCCTGTGACAGTGATTTTCAGCATCCCATCCATAGTCCTGGAAATCTTTAAACATCTGTTCCACAAGTGATGTAGTGGGAACCACAAGTAGAACTTTTCTTTTTAGTCCAACATGAAATCTTACAACAGAGTAAATCATGAACGACTTACCTGATGCAGTTGGACTGATTAGTAACTTACGATTATATTTGAGAGCATCATGGATTGCATCAATCTGATAATCTCTTGGTTTGATTGGTGTAATAGATTTTATATAATCCTTCACACCTTCTTTGCAAACAAATTCATTAACCTCAAATGGAAGTCCATAAAACTTGTTATCTACAAATTCAAAACTATATCCTGAGTTTTCGCAGAATGCTATAACTTTATCAAGTAGACCAACATATATTCTCTTTGTTCTCATATCGAACAAATGAATTTCTCCGTTCCAATGCCTCCTCCGATACTGAGGCATAAACTTCATATTTGGAACTTCAAAAGTAAATTTATCTCTTAGTTCGTATTCAATATGTGGTTCCGTAGAGACCTTAAGGTAAACTTCGTTCACCTTCTCTATGGTCAAATCAGCCATAACCTATAGGTTTCACCTATAGGTATTTATTAGAGGTTATTGAAAGAATGATCCAAAATCATTCTCTGAAACTGGTCTCTCATGTGCCACATATGTTCTTGTTCTTCATGTGGTCTTGCTGGAGCACCTGGCCAATATTTAATAGTTTGTTGTACACAGTGATACATCAATCGAATATCTTCGATTTTCAAATACAATGTGTAATCGTATTCTTCGTAGTTTTGTTCTTCGTCCATTACCCCATTCCTGAACTAAACCTCATGAATTCGATCGCGTTCTTGATTTGATATGTCCTATTAGAAATTTGTTTGAGTATCTCTTCAATATATTTCAACATCGTATCATAGTAATCAATCTTCAATGATGAATTAGAAAGTTTTTCATCAGCATCAAGATACTTTTGCATCGTATCTTTGTCGCGAATCTTCTTAGGAAAAGGACTCTTCACATAAACCTCAGGGTCAGATTTACCAGAAAAGTATTCATACCTTTCGTGCCTGATATTCTTTCTTTGTTGTTCTGATTTCTTTCTTAGAAGAATCAGATTATTGTATAGATCATGATATTTTGCATGAAGCACGGGTATGTTCAATGATTCAGTATGTAAATTGTCAGGATCAATTTTGGAATCCTGTTCCCACATTTTCTGAATCTGAGGTAAGTCAATCATTAGCAACAATCGCCAGCACCTGGCTCAATAGTATAGATAGAATACTTAAATGATACCTGACATGTCAAGGCTTCAGCTTCAGATGTCTGTGCATTAAACTCAAGAGGACTTAAGTAGTAGGGAAACAGATCTTTGAATATAACTCTAAATGCTGGTTTTATCTGATTGTTATAAATTGTCAGAGTAGCATCTGAATAAATGCTGAGACCAACAGTGTCAACTGTAGCATCATCTTGTAAGTCATAAATCTGTTGAATATCCTCAGGGAAACCAAGTCCTCTCATCCACTTATCAATTTCTAAGTAATTTTGAAGTCCCTCATCAACCATGAATGTCAAAGTAAGATCTTCAAATGATAGAATCTCACCAGGTCTTGGAATGTTTTTTAGGTAGGTAGATTGAGCGACAACACCCAGGGTAAATCCTGGTACATTAATGACACTACCAAAGAAACCTACTGTAGGAGATCTTTCAACAGTAAACCCAAAACTATTTGGAATTAGGAAACTTCTATTTTCTGGTTGTGAAGTAGGAATAGCTTTTTTTGTTGGATCTCTATCCTGTCTTTTTCTTGTCGCCATCTATCGACACTCTTTTTTAGTATTTATCAGTAAGCATAAAAAAGACCCCCGAGATGGGGGTCTGAAAGGACAAGTGGGACATCCAGCCCCACAACATCCACTCATATCACATGAGGTTTGCAACAGAAACTCTTCTGTAGTAACGGTTGGAGTTAACACGGAGTCTTCCGAGTCCTTGAGTAACACCTTCAGCGAATGGGTTAGCGACAATCCCGTAACGGGTTTTGAAGCCAATTTTTGGCTGGAAGGAGTTCTCACCGACGGCACGAACCATCTGGAGAGGAACATAAGGACAATAGAATAGACCAGCGTCATAAGGCGAAGAACCCTTATAACCAACAACATAGTACTGGTTACCACCAGATGTGTTACTTGAAGTCAGGTTAGCGGCGTATGGGTCAATGTAGACCTTAAACTTACCGTTAATTGTACCAGCAAAGGTATTACCGGTGTCATCTACGTTCAGGTTGGAGTTCAGTGCTGGAGTGTAATCCAGGATACCAGCCATCGTAAGTGCGGAAGCAACGTCTGCGGAACACAGAACCATGTTGCCCTTCCCTCTACGAGTTCTTTGGGCGATCGCGTTAGCGTCTCTTTCGATTTGGAACAGAAGACCCTTGAACTTCTCAACGGACCAACGACCATTGGAGTCAACGTCCAGGTCGAAGACACCAGCAGTAGCGGTGTTAGAAACAGCGCCTTGTTCAGCAACCTTGTAGATTGTTCTGATGACTTCACGGTTGATCTCAGCCAGAATTTCTGTTGAGAGGATGTTAGCCAATTCGGCTTCAGCGTTCAGACCGTGGATAGCCTTAAGGTCTTGAGCCAGTTCTAAACTGTACTCAGCCTTCAGTGCTCTAGACTTAGCTGTAACAGTAACCTTCTCGATAGAGAAAGCCATCTGGTTGAAGGCATTGTTACCAGTGCCATCAAGATTCTCAGCGTCGTCGGTTCTCATACCACCACCGACATTATATGCGGTAGAGGTGGCGGAACCAACAGGGTTCAGAACAGCTGGGTTTGGTCCATTTTGTGCGGTAGTACCAATACCAGCGTCCACGTCTGCGAATCCAGAAGTTACGTCACGGTTCTTATCCTGACCAGAGAATGCTGTATCGACTTCGTCGAAGAAGGTCTCAGCACCATTCTGATCTTGTAGACGGGATCTCATTGCGAAGATGAGTCCAGTAGGACCGTTCATTGGTTGAACACCAGCCAAGTCATAAGCGACCAGGTTAGGCATTGCACGTCTGATCAGGGAGATCAGAACGGGGTCGAAACCAGCAACAGGACCAGTGGCGGTTGCATCAGCTGAGAAACCAGCTGAAGAAGCACCACTGTTGGTGTTCATGGTGGGGGCTTCCATCAGGTTGATACCTGATGAGAATGCTGCTTCCTCTTTGAGGAATTTTTCTTGGTTTTCTAACAGGACTGCGGTTACAGCACGACGGTGAGAATCTTTGATTGAATCAAGACCATCATAGTCGAGAAGTGGTGCCCACTTTTCCTGCAATCTTTCGGATTGAAACATTGCTTTTTTACCTATAAGTTAATTGTTTGAATTAATGTTAAATTCACTTTTTAAAAGCGCCCAGGGAACGCAGATATGCGTCCATAGTTCCTGTAACAGGAGCTTCTGTTGTATCTACACCCTCAGACAATGTCTGTTGTTGGGCTACTTTTGGAGATGGTCCTTTAGTGGAGAAATATGACTCCCTCAGGGTTTCCAACTTTTCACGATATTCGGTTTCACTTTCAAACTCAACACTTTCGGCAAGTGAGGCGAGCTTCTCTTTCTGAGTAGCCGCTAAGCCTTCAGAAATTTGATCAAGAATAGAATCAGCGGTGGACTCAGCCAAACGCTTATTTAAATCGATGTTCTTGTCAATTTGCTCATTGAGCTTGGTCTCCATTTCATCAAGTTTTTCTACCATGCTTTCTAGCACATCATATTTTTCTTCAGGGATTGTTACATAATGTTCTTCAAAAAGACCCTTCATTCCAGAAAGGAATGATTCAGTCATTTCGGTCTTCAGACCGTGATCGACAGCCAATTCATTCTCGGTCATCCACTCTTCGCAGACATACTCAAGATAGGCATCGACTCTTTCAGTAAGAACGTCTTTCAGACCTTCTTTTTCTTCAGCAAGTCTCTCAGAGTATTGTACTTCAAGAGCTTCCTGAATTTCTTTTGCTTTAGAGTTAAGGGCGGCTTCAAAGATGACCTTAGCCTTTTCTCTAAATTCTTCGGAGAGTTCTTCACCACCGAGGAGAGCGTTAACGTCTTCTTCGACGTTATACTCTTCTTGAGTGGTTTCTTCTTCAGAAACGACTTCCTCTTCGGTAGTCTCGGATTCAGCTACAACCTCTTCTTCAGTGGTTTCAGCTTCTTCTTTAGCCATTTTCTTCATCGAATCTGCGGCTTTAGCACCTCTGTTAACTACATCCTTGACGGTTGCGATCTTGGGCTCTCTGAGCTTTGCCGAATCATCATCAGGTTTGTAGTTTTCGGGGGTTGGACCACCGAGATCTTCTACACTACCGAGCTGTGTGCCTGGATCAGTCAATTTAGGCATTGACTCAGCAGGTTTAGCGTTCGCGTTCACAGCAGTTTTAGATTGCTCCATTTCTTGTAAATCTCCACGAGACATTGTTGAACTACTCCGATTAACCTATTTTAATCTATATTTATTTATAAATTAGTATTTTTAAGCACTCACAGGTTATTCAAGAAATTATTGAATACATCGAGTTTTTTCTCATCAAGTTCACCCTGAGTTACCAGAGTGTTGATTTGTTTGTAGGTTTTTTTAGCTAATGATTCACGAAGGATACCACCTTCCCAAATCCAATCTTTACCTTCCATGATGCCTTCAACAAAAGCATCTGGTGCTGAAGGATCAGCTACGATGTCAGCTGCAGTTGACAACATAAAGTCATCACCAACAACATTTACGCCTTCTCTCGTCTGTTTGAGTGAACCAATTCCTCTACTAGAAACACCCAACTTAACGCCTTCACTAATGAGGGACTCCGCAATCTTACCCATTGGAGTAGAAAGGATCTTAGCCTTACCGATGAAGTTTGTTCCATTCTCTTTGAGTGAAACAATTTTGTGACTGACGCGGTCCAAATTGACAGTCGGGCCATCTGGATGTCCGAGTTCTCCAAGAGCTCTCCCAGAATTTACGTGGTTTTCTGTGTATCTCTGGACTTCTCTTCTCAGAGTTTCCATTGGGTACATACGACCATTTCTGTTCTTAAGGTTTCCTTGGAGGAAAATACCCTCAATGAACATATTCTTCTTACCGTTGCGTTCTTCAACGATAAAATCAACTGTTTCGATTTCTTCTCTGATAAGTTTCATTGATTTAACCTGTGTAACCTACTTTAGCGGCTCTGGATGTGCCAGTTCCATATACAACATCATTTGGTTTTTTCTCAATAAATTCAACTGTCCCTGTGGGAATGGTGATGAAACTTGTTGTAGCTGCACCTACCATTGTTGAGACTCCAATAGTAGCTGAGGAACCAGAAACATTAACTACTCTCAACACTGTAGCTTGTGCTAATGAACTAGCAGCCCCAGGCGTAGTAGGGACCGCAGTCTCATTACCAATAATTAATGTCCTAGCCATTGTTAATCCCTAGTGTATGATTTTATTTATATTTACTCAACATCGAGATCGACACTGGTGTCAAACTCTGCCTCACCTTGTGGTTCGTCGAGATCAACATCGTTATCAAAAATAGATGTTGCTACTTGTGGTCTGATATCTTCAATCTTCGATGCTGTTTTTGCAAACAACATATCTTTGATAGCGTCACTGACCTGAGAAGGAGACTCGTCCTTCACTAACAGATCCATTAATTCTTCCATAATACTAATAATGTTTTAGTTATTTAGATATCACCACCCTTGGGAGTTTCGTCAGGTTCTGGTTCTGCAGGAACTGGGGGAGATTGAATTGCATTTGGAGCTCCACCCATTTGACCCATCTCCATAGCCTGAACTTCGGCAGGATCAGGAATCTTACCATCCTTGATTTCCTCTTTAATCAGTTGATCCTGTTCCTTGATTTCAGCATCAGTCTGTCTGAGAACATTTCTTCTGACATAATCTTGAGAATAATACTTACCAATGAATGGTTCAACCAGAGTTGCTTGGTTGATTCTACTCTCAAGAAGTTCAGCGTCTTTCAGTTCAGCAAAGTGATTATCATATAGGAAGTCATATTGAATGTGATCAGACATGTACTCCCAATCTTGAGGAGTAACTACGTTTTTGAGAAGAAGTTGAGTCTTCAACATATCATTAAACATAGAAGAGAATCTCTTTCTCATTCTTCCAACAAACTTGGAAAACTTGATTTCATCTCTCAAGATTTCAGAAGAACGACCTAATGAAAAACCACTGTCTCCTTGAAGTCTAGTTTCAGGAACATTCAATGCACGATACAGTTTTTTCTGAAAGTAGTTAATATCAGTAATTTCACCGAGGTTCTGACCGCCAGGAAGTGTAGAAATTTCAGTTCCTCTACCACCTTCACGTCTAGGAAGCCAGAAGTCTTCCATCATGGACATGTGTTTTTTATCATCACGAATCTCACCTGTATTTGCATCATAGACTAATTTATTTCTATAACGCATCATGACATCACGAAGGTATTGTTCTGCCTTAACTTTAGGAAGATTACCAACGTCAATGTAAAAGATTCTACGTTCTGGTGCTCTCGAAAGTCTATAGATGACTAGAGCATCCTCAATCATCATCAATTGATTGAGAGGTTTAATTGATTTGTGTAACCAAGAAAGTGTTGTTCCCTTATTTCTATCTACTAGACCAGAAGTACAATAGGTGACAGAATCGCGAGTCATTTTGATTCCTTTACTACTACCACCAGTAAAGGAATTTGCAATAGCACCCGATTGTGAATTACCAGGAGTATAGATAAAATATTCTTCTAACTCTGGAAAATTATAATTTTGTGGATTATCCCTACCTCCGCCAGCGACTCTTTCAAGATTACTGAGTGCATCCTTTGGGGATTTCTTTATTTGACGAACATATCGCATCTTAGACGAATCGATATATCTTAGTTCTTGAATACCATTTTCTGGTTTCTTTTGATCAATAACTTTATTATAATAAAGTCTCCCATCAATATACCAATCTCGGAAAATTTCATGAGCCTTCTTGTCAAAATCAAGAAGTTCGAGAATATATTTAAACTCTTCTCTTACAATTTTTTTAATACCATCACTGGCATTGAGATTTTGAAGATCAATAGATATGGGGCTATCATTAGTATCAGAAACAATAGCTTCGTTTACAATATCTTCGATCGCACCGTCACACTCAGGGTAGAGTGCCATTGAACGATATCTACGAATAAGGTCGTTCTCGTTTTTATATACTCCTTCAATATCTACATACGAACCATAAAACCCCGACGAGACATAGTGTTCCGAACCATCGTTGTTAGACGGTGGTACTGGAGACACCAATCCAGCTGGGGTCTTTTCGCCATTTTCAATTGAGAAACCAAATAATCTCGCCATTTCAAGTAAATACTAGGAGTGGACTCCTAGTATTTATATCTTGATTATATCAGTCTTCAAGAGTAGCTGCGGTCTCTGTATCAACTGTCTCATCATATGAACCATCAGCTGAGTCATCCGTCTCACCAACAGTGAAGTACTGAACTTGGAAAGTTACAGAGAATTCTTCAACAGTATCAGCGCTATCATAACTAAGTTCGATAGCTGAGATCTCAGAAGGCCAAATGTCATAGAACTTATAGGTTCTCAGAACTGAAGTTACATTGCCAGCATTCTTTTCTGAGAAAGCTTTCTTACCACGACCAAGTTGCTTAACGAAAGCATTGGTCATGTACGAAGTTGGGTTAGTAACGCCAGTTGCATCATGCAAGTTGGAAATTTTATCAGCCCATTTCTCGAAAGCTGTTCTGATAGTGAAATCCTCATCGTTAATGACAGTGATTGTCCATTCAGCGAATGTTCTGTCACCAGCGACTTTCAGAGTTCTACCTCTAAAAGGAACACTAACAGGAGCCACAGATGAAGCAGGTAGTTGAGCTGCTTTACACAAGAACTTGAAAGTGTTCTGATAATCTGCTACCCAAGTTTTAGAGCCAACAGCACCTGGGAATGAGGGAATAGATACCTCAAACAGATTGGGGCGGGCACCCCCGCCCGCCAGAGTTGATTTGAATTGAGATAATGTCTTAGTAGCCATTTTTTGTTTTCTCCTTTTTTATTTTGAAATTAATAGATCAAACAGTACCAACAACTTCACTGAAGTCAACACCAGATCTGGTGGCAACAAAAGTGAGTGTGACATAGTTAATTGATTTTGTAGGTTTCAGGAAAATGTCTGCTCTAAACTCATTGTTATCAATAATATCGGGAGTGTTATTTGTGTCATCACACTTCACAACGAAGTCAAAAATTCCTCTCTTAGCCTGAACATCACGGAGAAAAGGTTCAATAGTGTTAACGAAGTTGGCTCTTGTTGTTGAGTCGTTAAGCTCAAACAGTTGAGCGTCAGCGGCTGATTCAATAGCTTGTTCAACTGTAAGAAATAGTCTTCTTACGTTGATTCTATCAAACGCGGAAGAGTATCCAAGAGCCGTTTTGTCACCAAATAGAACAATACCCAATCCTTTCTTGTTGATGATAGGATTGATTCTTGATCCATAGAGTTGATCTCTATGTGATTTACTTGGGTTGTAAGCCAGTTTGATAGCGTCGTTGATTGTACCTCTTTGAGCTCCAGCTGGAGAGAACCAAGGGAAAGATTCAATTTCAGTTCTGACCATTGTTCCAGCAATGTCTCCATTACAAGGAACATAAACAAAAGAGTTATTGAAACGATCATAAACATACTTCCAACCAGTATCAAATACTGCGTAAGAAGAAGAACTCAGAGGAGAATAATAATTCAAGATATTACTGAGTTTAACTTCATCAGTTGAACTATTAATAACATCACTTCTATGTGGAGAGATAACAGCCATACAATCCTTTCTAGCTTCAGCTATTGCAATCAATTGATTAGCCTTAGCTTGTGAGAGGAGTTTGTCACCTAAACCAGGACCCATCAGAAGGAAGTTAACCTCAACATCTGCGTCATTAGCAAAGATTTGATATGAAGTTTGAAGACCTCCCAAAGTAGCTGCATGTCCACCAGATGCTGAATAGTCAACACCACCAGAAAGTGCATAGGACTTATTACCAATGGCTGAGAAGACAACACCTTGTGCGTCTTGACCCCATTGACCTGCACCAACGGTATTAGGTACGGTATTGGAACTAAATCCACCTGGAGCTGGTGATGTTCCCCAGAATGCGTCAGCTGCATTTGATGGACTATATCCAGCAAAGATATAATTAGAACCATTGATGAGATAGTCCTTATAATATGTCTTAGTGGGTGCTTCACCATCAGCGGTGGCATCCTTAGCCTTAGAAAGGAAGGTATGTTTCTCAAGGATATTACCTTGAATACCAGTTACGGAACCGCTATCATCAACAACTACAATGTGAAGTGAGTCATTTCCACCACTTCTTGCATCTGAGAAATTAGAATCAACTGGTTTGCCAGCAATTGTATTCCAAAAAATTGGAGTGTTTAGTCCAAGGGTTTGTTGATCATACCAATCAACCGCGGTCGATGGTGAAATGGAGTATCCAGTTGATACACCAGATGAATTCTTGAAATTCAGTGTGCCACTAGTGGCAAATGATGAGAGTGAATTACCTTTACTATAATCAATATTAGTTACTGTTCCAGTTGAAGAAACTCTCTTGAGAACTTTAACATCAATAGATTGTGAGGTTCCAACAGCGGTAGTAATACCTGTGACAATACCTTCAACATATCCAGTAAAATCACTAGTTGTTCCAGCTCCAGCAATAGTTCCAGTAACCGCAGCTGTGACAGCTGTACCAACAATAACTTTGAGATGGTCTGTAGGACCGACTCCTGTTGTGGTAAGACCCAGTGTCTGATCAGCTTGATTGTCAATGAAACAGACTTTTAGTCCATTACCCCATTGACCAGGGTTCTTAGCCGCCCAGGTAAAATCAGATGAAGTACTGTAATTCTCTTCGTAGTCATCCGTATTTTTGATCTTAAGATCAGAGTCTGTTCCCAGTCCAACACCCGCATTGGCATTGACTAAAGTGTCTCCATCTGTTCTTATTACTTTCAGGACTCCACCATATGAAAGATATGAAGAAGCTGTCATCCAATACTCATACTGTCTATCAGTTGACAGTGGTGATCCGAATGATTCTAGAAGTTGGGCCTGATTAACAACCTCAATTGGTTCGTCTACAGGACCGAGTTGGAAGGGGCCAGCGATAGCACCAATATTGTTGACAACATTGTCAACTCTTCCCACTGTTAAGTCAATCTCTCTGACAAGAATGCCTGGAGATAATTGAGGAGTAGCCATTTTTTCTCCTTTGAATTACTCATGTTTAACTAAAAAATATTTAGGTTTATGGGTATTTTCAGGGGGTAAAACAGGACGAAAACTACCAATCTGGGTATTTCCAATCACTCATGGGATTCTTCTTCTTTCGATCTTCTATAACTTTTTTCACTGTACAGTTTTTACAGATATATGAGTAAGATGAAGCTACAGCTCCTTTATCTTTCCTTGTTCTATAAAAATCATCAACTAAATTTTTTACTTCGCCACAGAATCTACACCTTCTATCGGAGAGGAGTAAATGACCTAGTTTGAATTGTCCATCTAAATCCATGGTTTAGTATTTCCACATGTAGTCCATTCCTCCCCCCTGGTCTCCGTATTCATCGGTAAACCACCTGTCTCCGTCTGCATCCACAAAACTAGTATCATCAAGTCCATCATTAATGAAACCGAAGGGTGCCATATCCTGCTCGATTTGATTCTTTTGTTCCTCGTATAATCGTTTTCTAACATCTTGATCTGTAAGTTCTTTGAAGTAATCTTGAGCTACCAACCAGGCATAAATGACAAGACACATGGCCAGGTCATCATTACATCCTTCTTCTGCCTCAAATGAATTGTGTTTTGAAATGAAGGTAGTGAGTTCTGAAATAATCTCATAGTCATTGAAGATGAGTTTGTCCTCTTCAATCATTGTCTTGAGATTGAGTGACCCAATCTTTTTGACAGTCTTAGACATCTTAACACCCAATTGTGTCTTCTGACCAGAGAAACCTTGTCCTACAATCTGACCAGCACGACCTCTCATAGAACACATTAACAGGTTCTGATATTCAAGGTCATATTGTAGGATACTTGCTACTTGATCACCAACATCATTTACTTCACATAGAATGAAAGCTTCATTATAACTCTTGGCTATATCATAGATGACACTTGGGAACAACATCGGTTTTATAGTATTGTCCCTATACTTCGCTACAACCTTATGGGGGAAAGTTGTTATGTCAACAACAACAAAAGCAGAGTAATCGTTACCAACACCCCGTGCAACATCAACAGACATGGCGTAATCGTGTTCTTTTTGTGGTGCTTCATGAATATCTAATCCTGCATTTGATTTGATTGGTTTGTCAAATACTAAAGATTTCAACTTACTAGGTGCAACTAGTGTATCAACAGAACCAAGGAATTCACACTCAAACTCAATCTTAAATTGTTGTTCTGATGTATTAGCAATGGTCTGTTCTTTCCAAACAGCATCTCTACCAGGGACTTCTGACCAGTGAACATCAGTTGGTACATATTCGTTTCTTTTCTTCTCCGAATCAGTCCACATACGGTAGAAGTGATTCATACCATGTGGGGTAGAGACTATGATGACTTTTGTGCTTTTACCAGAAGTAATAGTAGGATAAACAGATGCAAAGAACGCGTCTGCAATATGGTTTGGAACGAAAGCGAATTCGTCAAGGAAGAGGATATTAAACGACATGCCTCGGACAGCACTCGCAGATGTAGAAGCTGCCAATATCTTACTGCCATTTTCTAACTCGATGTTTCCTTTGTTCCATACCAGGATACCCTGTTGCATCCATTTAGGTAAGTTCTCATATGCAGTTGCTAACCTTGCTAAGAGTTCTCTTGCAGTTGTAGCTTTGTTAGCCAAAATACCGATGTTTACACTATCATTGAAGATGGCATAGTGAAGAAGGTAAGACACACATGTCGTGGACTTACCTGTCTGTCTTGGCATTTTACAGATATTAAATCTGTGGTTGTGGAAATTATTGATTAACTTCTCTTGAAAATCATAAGTCTTGAATGGTTGAAGACCATGGTCCAGGGTCACAATCTGGACATAGTTCTGTGCGAAATACACAGGGTCATCCTTACATTTGATATATTCCTCAATCTGTTCTTGTGTGAACTCAATGGGGGTATTAGCCTTCTTTAGAAGGGGATTACCCAAATAAACATCATTACTCATAAATTACCTCAACAATTCCAAGCTCTCAGTGATTTATTGATTCTTGAATCTGGATCATTTGCTGTTTTGGCTGAAGTCAACTTCTTCTTCATACCTTTCATTCTTGCACAGAATGAAGCTCTTCTCTTATTTCCAGGTTTCTTGGAAGGAGCTTTCAGGTCAGAACCTGGATTATCTCTTTCATAAGACTTACGACCCTTCTCATTCAAACCACCTGAAGAGTTCTTACCAGACTTTTTTGTCCAGGCTGCACCCTCCCCAATTTCAAATCCTTCTTTCTTCATCTTCTCACGTTTTGCCTTAGCCTTAGCAAGAAGTCTATCTCTAGCTGAATCTCTTTCTTTCTTAGGGATGTCAATATTTGTCAGAGCATCAACCTTCTGATCTACATCACCAGGGGCATAACCTTCACCCATTGGTTTGACATAGTTCTTATCAGGACCAGGTTTGGCTGTATCACCACCCTGGCGTCCAGCCATTATTACTAATTCACCAGGTTGTCTTGGAGCCAGGTCAAATCTCTGAACCATACATCCAGGATAGACTTTTTCTAGAGCCGCAGAAACTTCCTGTCTCGTTGGTTTTCTAACCTCTGGGAAGAACATCTTCATCATCATAAACTTGGCTCTCCAAGTAAAACTAACGAG
>Ga0181377_1000201_pt1 | contig 23828 bp, 24 predicted proteins | sample LowvirmetaG_9_FD_130160 | JGI IMG/M metagenome (GOLD analysis project Ga0181377, IMG submission 130160) | Marine viral communities from the Subarctic Pacific Ocean - Lowphox_13 viral metaG | ecosystem: Environmental > Aquatic > Marine > Oceanic | place: Subarctic Pacific Ocean | collected...
TCTAATTTATTCCCCTTTAAGAGCTTTCGTGATTAGGTTTTTGAACTGAGTTATAGGAATATAGTATCCTAACACGTTAGGATTATCAGTTGCTTGCTTTATGTCTGGATCAATGTTAACCTGTAGGCCATATTTGTCTAAAGCATTATTCATTGCTGATTGGACTTTTTCGCTGACGTTATTTTTTTCATCAGGGTCGTTTAATATGGTTCCACCTTTAGGTATTAGCTGAATTTTGATACCTTCTTTGGTTGGGTTCTTATTTACAGCCACTTTGATTGTAAATGTATTGTCTCCAGTGGATAATTCGGCTTCAGTTATATACTCGTGCATAGTTTCTAAAACCATATCATGTAATTCAGTCTTTTTCATTGTTGTCATTTGTTATAAATATCAAGAAATTGAATAAAGATCACCAGATTTAATTTCTGGGTTAATAACTTTAATTTTTTCTTTAATGAGATTAGTTTTATTTGTAATTTTAACATTAAATCCTAAATACTCAAATTCTCCTAATTCATCCGTTTGATGTATAATATGTTGAATGTTTTGAATAACATTTTTAAATGTTATAGGATTAATAGTACTTAAGGCAAAAGTAACTAATATATCAACATCATTAGGAGATTTATCAATAAAATTATCTAAATTAGGTTTATTATATAAATATGAATATTTATCCCAATCTTTTGATTTTATATTAAGTAAATCATTTGCTATTGTTTCAAAGTTTCTATTATTTTCTATTTCAGCCCCACTCTGGAGATATACATTATTAAAATAGGGTTCAATAGCATCTAATTTACCCATATTATCTTCATTTATGTTTATAGAAGCATCTACTTTATAAAAATAATCTATAGGATTGCCATGACTAAAAGTACCCCACTTTTTAATAAACTTTCTAATTTCAATTTGATCAGCTGTTTCTTGTAATTTTACTCTTTCTTGGGCTTTAGTATTTTTAGGATTAAACCAATCTTTACCCCTACTTGAGGTGCAAGTAAAATGGTATACTAAAGCTTCCCAAGTTTGAGTTATTTTATTCCCCGCTAATATTAATCTATTTAATACATCTGAGTCTTCTCTAGATCTTCTAAACTGGGTATCATGCCCCCCTATACTATTCCATACATCCTTATACATTGTAAACGGAGCGAAAAAATAATTAGTGGTTTTATCTTCACGATGGCCATTGCAATATTTTTGAAATTCATCATATTTAAATTTATCAGGGTATAATCCAAAATCTATAGTATGTTTTTCAGGACCTGGTCCATGTAATGGTGGTTCAATTCTAGTACTTGATAAAACCATTTTAGGTTTAACATGTTTTAATATATAGTAATCATAATCTTTACTTATTACCATATCCGATTGGATATAAGAAACTATATCATGAGTTGCAAATTTAAACATCTCATTTATATTACGAGAATACCCATAACATATAGGGAGAGGATTTTTAAGAATTTTTAAATCGTTAAATTCTGATTTTTGGGTCTGTAACCATTCAAAAGTTCCTTCATTATCTGAGTCTACAAATACTATAATCTCATGTTTTTTATATTTTAAATTATCTTTTAAAGATCTAAATAATAATTTAATATTATCTAATTCATTAACTGCTGTGTTAATACAAAAACTAATCTGTTTCATGTTTATAATATGTTATGTTGTTTAAGATATTCATCTACTAAAGTATAGAATATTTTTGGTTTTCCATAAAATTTACCTGCTAAAGCTGTATGGCCTATAAAATGAACTACCTTAGATTTCATATTAATATCCCACCCCTCATATTCATTTTCATGATCAATATACCCAAGTGTAGGATGGGTTCCCCAATTAGGACATACAAAATATTCATATGGAGATAATATATGGGGTTTTTTAGTAGAACGTAAAATATTCATTGTACTAAAAAAGGATTGTTGTTGGGTATCTATTTGGGTTCTTTCAGGTCCAGTTTTCTCGCTTCCATCCTCATTATATATCCCTTTATAATTAAATATGTTTAGTAAAAATTTAAACATTTTCGGGGTTAAAAAGTCATCATACATTTCTAGACTTAAACCTTGAAAGCCAGCATTAAAACCTAACATTTGAGGATTAATAGATTGATAATAAGGAATAGATACTGGTGGGTCATATAAATCACACAGTGTTTGAAGTAACACTTTATCACATCCTGGATTCATAGGTTCCGAAATCAAGCAAGGAGTTTTTGATTCTAAACAATTAGTTAACTCACCTAATTCTTTTCCTAAAACAATATCATCATCATATATTAAATAATAATCAGTAATATTATTTTTTCTCATATAATGGGAGTGAATAATAAAATATATAGCTTTAAAATTAATAAAATTATCAATCATAGATTGATCTATCCCTTGATCTAAGCAATATTGGTCTAATTGTTCTTTAGAATATGAAGTTAAATCACACCCTAAATTATTAATTTTATCAGTCCATTCATCATGATAGTCAGGATCATCCCATATAATATGAAATTTTATATCAAATTTAGAAAAACAGGTTATTGCCTGGTGAATAGCAAAAAAAGCAGTTTTATTTTTTGCCCTATACATATCTCCTATTACTAATTGTGGTTTCATTAATTTAATTTTAACTTATTATAAACTTCTTTAATACCTTGTTCTAATCCTATATACTCTAAACCTAAATCTGTAAATTTGCCAGAATAGGGGGGAAAATCACCAATCCATTCCTGTCTTATCCTACGTCTAGAATTACCCTGATCGCTAATTAAAGAGGCTATCTGAGTTAAAAAAGGTGACGTACTGTATGTGCAATCAATGGTTTTAGGGGGATTATTATTTTCTATATAATAATTGACTAATTTGATTAAATCTTTCATATAAAAGAAATCCATTTTCTTTTCGGCAAACACATATAAATCTTCATTGTTTAAATAACGTTTTATATTAGATTTAATAAATCTTGTATCTAATTCATTTTCATCAAATACACTAAATATTCTAATGTTATAAAAACCTACTTCAGGCCCACATAAATCATTAATTATTTTTTTACTTAAACCATAAGGATTTGTAGGTTGACCTAACTCGGCTCCTGACCCAAACTGGATTAGTTTACCAAAATTATTTCTATTATAAATAAGGTTTTGGAACATTTGAATGTTTTTATAACAAACTTCCCCATTATCTTGTTTTAACCTACTTCCTCCTTTAATAGCTGTGTGAATTACTACATCAAAGTAAGGAGTTTTTTGAAACCACTTATCTGTTGCTTCTTTATCCGTAAGGTCAAAGTCTTTCCTTGTAATACAAGTTATATCATAAGGAAATGAGCTCAGGCCTTTTGCAAGGCTCTGAGCTATATATCCATTTCCTCCTGTGATAAGAACTTTCATTATCTTTTTACAGATGATGTTTTATTTGTTGTAATTGGAGTTGCACTATGTTTAGGTGTAGCTTGATTTTCTACCCTATCGGCTTCATATTTCCATTTAGTATCACCTAACAATTTTTCTAATTCATCTTCTTTAATTTCATAGAAATTTTCAGGTGCAGGGAATTGACCCCCTCTAACCTCATCAGCATATTGTTTAAGTGAATTTTGGATTAATTGGCCAGCTTCACAATATCTTTTTACGAATTTTGATTTAAAATCCCAAAATAAACCTGTTAAATCATGGAATATAACTAATTGACCATCAACTTCATCACCTGCACCAATACCATATACTGGTATGTCTAATTCTTTAGCTATCATTGCTGCAGGTTCTTTAGGCATTGCTTCTAACAATAAAGCTGAACATCCTGCTTCCTGTAATGCTAGTGCTTGTTTAAGTACAATTTCTGCTTGGTCAGCGGTTTTGCCCTGTACTCTATACCCACCCATTTTTGCTCGTGTATGAGGTGTTAAACCTAAATGGCTCATAACCATAATTCCCGAATCACAAATTGCTTTAATTCTTTCAATCATGGCTCCTTCTACTTTAACCATATCCATACCTGCTTTAATGAATCTTCCTGCATTTTCTACAGCTTCTTCATTAGATATTTGGTAAGACATGTAGGGCATATCACCTATCAATAAAGCATCATTTGCTCCTCTAGATACCGATTCAGCTGAAGATATCATTTGATCCATAGTAACAGGAATTGTTGTTTTATGTCCTAAAGTAGTCATTCCTAATGAATCACCTACAAGAATACAATCAACACCTGCCCCATCCGCAATATGGGCTTGAGGATAATCGTAAGCGGTTACTAGTACTGTTTTAGTACCTTCTCTTTTTTGTTTTCTCAACTTAATAATAGTTGTTTTTGTTTTACTATCTGCTGGCATTTTTTTTATTTTTTAAAATGTTTTTTGTTTTTTATTTTTCTAATGTTACCCATCCTTGTGAGTTATCTCTTCTAGGGATCATATCTACAGTCATATTTTCTTTAATTTGGTTATCTGTAAGGTAAGGTGACATGTCCTCCAAAGGATTACCAAACTCTAATTTAGGGGTTAATTTTTGTTCTCTATCAATTATAACGTTTACTAATATACTACCAGGTTCTTGGAGAGCCAAATTAATTATTTCTTTATAATTATCTTTAGTAGCATGTACTGATTTTATACCGTATGCTTCTGCTAATTTTACAAAATCTGGTGCAGAATAGTCTTGAGTTTCAGTAGCAGTATACCTTGAATCAAAATACGAATCTTGAAATTGTTTAATAATTCCATAACAATCATTATTCATTATAAAAATTTTAAGAGGTAAATTATAATGTTTTACTGTTTGTAATTCTTGTAAATTCATTTGAAATCCCCCATCCCCATCTATACAAATAACGGGATCATTACTTCCTATTGCAGCCCCAATTGCTGATGGGAGGGCATAACCCATAGAAGAATTACCAAAATTAGAAAACATTCTTTGGTTTTCTTTAGGGGTAATAGATTGCATGGACCATACTAAGTGCCCCCCTTCATCAGGAATAATAGTACAAGTTTCTGGGAGTTGGGTGTTAAGCTCTTCTAAGAATTCATATGAAGTAAGAACATCTGATTTTAGTGGTCTATTTTCTAAGTTAATAGTTTTATATCTATCAGCCCATTTAGTGGGATGGATTTTAGGTTGTCGTTCAATCCAAAAATTAAGAAATCTTTTAGCATCACATATAATAGGAAGATCTATTTCAAGGCCTCTATCTTTACCTACTTCATTACCATCTATATCTACCATAATTTTATAAGAATCCCTAGAAAATGTATCTAGATTACCTCCTGTTTGTCGAGTGTCTAATCTTGATCCTATTGATATAAGTAAATCGCAATTTTGTATAGCAAAATTACCTTTTCTACTACCATATACTCCAATATCTCCTATAAATTGTGGGTGATCATGAGGCATAATATCAAATCCTCCCCACGATACTACAAATGGTATTTTAGTATTTTCTATTAAAGTTTTTACTTCATCTAAAGCCTTTCCTAACCTAACTCCATGACCTATTAATAATAAAGGTTTTTTACTAGTTTTAAGCTTATTATTTAAAACTATTATCTGGTTTTGTATAATGGAATCATGAACTAACTTAAACTTATCATTAACATTATCTAAATCCCAAGTATCTTGACTTTGTTCTATTAATGAATTTTGGATATCTACTGGAAAATCTAATAATACAGGACCTGGTCTCCCAGATACAGCAGCCTCAATAGCTACTTTAAGTTCAGATTTTAAATTTTCTACCTTATTTAAGACCGTAGAATATTTTGTAAAATATTTAAAGGATTCTACAACAGGGGTTTCTTGGAATCCTACCTGTCTTGGTGAAGTTGAAACAGAAGTTATATTTTCATACGTACTAACTTGGCCTGTAATGAATATACAGGGAATAGATTCATACCAACAACCACAAATCCCATTTAGTAGATTTTGAGCACCTGGGCCACTAGTACTTAAAACAGCTGCTAATTTTCCTGAAGTTCTGTAATAGCCCTCTGCAGCCATAGCCGCGGATTGTTCATGTTGAAAACAATAGTATTTTACATTTGGTTTTCTTCCTATGTAATCTACTGTAGGTACTATAGCCCCTCCTGTAACTAGAAAAAATGTATCTACCCCATTATCTACTAGGGTATCTATCACATATTCTAGGGTTTTAATTTTAGTTACCATATAAATTTGTTTTTATAATAATTTACTATATTAGATAGTTCGGTATCAAATGTTTTTATAGGTACCCATCCTAATGATCTTAATTTATTATCATTTAGGGCATATCTAACATCTTGACCTTTTCTATCGAATGAAGTATCTGTGTATGCACTAGGATTGACTTCACCAAAATATTCTTTAATTATCTTCTCAACAGTTACAATATTAGTTTGTTCAAACCCCCCAGCTATATTATATATTTCATTAGAAACTTTACTTTCTATAATTGATATAATAGCATTAGCAGTATCATGTGCATGTAACCAATTTCTAATGGGGGTACCATTATTATGGAGGGGGATTTTTTTACCTAATCCTAGATATTTACATGCTTTAGGAACGAGTTTTTCTACATACTGTCCAATACCATAATTATTAGTAGGACGTACAATAATATAAGGTAAATTATATGTTCTAGCCCAAGCTAATACTAATTGATCAGCAGCTGCCTTAGTAGCAGAATATGGGTTACTAGGACATAATAAATCAGATTCTAAATGTTCACCTTCTTTTATATCCCCGTAAACTTCATCAGTACTAAAGTGAAGAAAAGTAGGTTTTTTAGCATTTTCTCCTCTATGGGTCCTTATTAATTCTAATAAATTATGAACTCCATTTATGTTAGAGTGTACAAAATCATCACTATTAACTATGCTATTACCTACGTGTGTTTCTGCGGCTGTGTTGATTACATAATCACAATCATATAAAAACTTTAAATCATTTATATCGCAGTGAACGAATGAAAAATTTTTATATTGTTTAAATTCATTCAAAAGATGTTTATTTGAGGCATAAGTCATTTTATCAACACCTTTAACATACCATCCTTTTTCTAAACATGTTTTAGTGATATAAGAACCAATAAAACCTAAACAACCTGTTATGTATACTGTTTGTGTCATTTTGTTAATTCTATTTTCCAATATTCTATCATTTCATCTAACATACTTTCAAAAGTATACTCATGATTCCAATTAAGTAAAGTGCGTGCTTTTGTACAATCTCCTTTTAGATTATCCAACTCTTCTGGCCTATAATATTTTTCACTTTGTTTAATATATTTTTTCCAGTCAAGCTCTAGATAATTAAAGGTATATTCTACTAAATCTCTTACAGTATGGGAAACCCCTGTTGAACAAACAAAATCATCTGCCTCTTCATGTTGGAGAATCATCCACATAGCTTTAACATAGTCTTTAGCATGTCCCCAATCTCTAGAAGCATTTAAATTTCCTAGTGTTAAACTATCACTTAATCCTAGTTTTATTTTTACAGCTTCTTTTACTACCTTATTAGTAACAAAATTAGTACCTCTTCGTGGTGATTCATGGTTAAATAAAATCCCATTAGAAATATACATGTTATATGAATTTCTATAATTTCTACATATATTATAGGCAAATACCTTAGCACACCCGTAGGGTGAAACGGGATTCATGGGAGTAGTTTCTCTTTGATATCCATCTTTATCTATATTATTACCAAACATTTCAGATGATGATGCTTGATAAATACGTGCTTTAGGACAAATTAAACGAGCGGCTTCTAATAGATTCAATACTCCTACAGCAGTTACTTCAGTAGTATATAAAGGTTGGTCAAAACTAATCCTTACGTGGGATTGAGCAGCCAAATTATAAATTTCATCTGGTCTACATAATTGTAATACTCTAGTAATAGAAGACATATCAGTCATGTCGGCATATTCTAAGGTAATTCTACTAAAAGTATTACTGTCTATTCTGGAAGATTGGTTTTCAGAAACCGAGTTTCTTTTAAGGGTACCCCATACTTCGTAACCTTTTTTTAAAAGGAATTCTGCTAAATATGAACCATCTTGTCCATTTATACCTGTAATTAAGGCTCTTTTCATGAATATTTATTTATTATATCAATTATTTCAGATATATCTTTTTTAGATAAATCTTGGTGGTTAGGAATATAAAAGCCATATTTTTCTATTAGTTCACAATTAGGTAAAGATAATCGAGTAGGATACTCATATATCCACATCGGTTTAGTTGCCATATTCCCTGCAATTAATGGTCTGACTTCTATATTATGTTTAGTAAGTTTTTGAACTATTTTATTACGATTTTTACTAACTACTGGCATAGCAAAATTAGAAATAAAATTATCTTTTCTATTACTAAGCTTTAATAGATTATTTTTTATATCCTTCAAATACTTTAAAAAGTTTCTATTTCTAGCTTTACAAAAACTATCTAATTTATCTATAGCCCTTAACCCAATATACGCTTGCAAATCTGTAGCTCTTAGATTAAAACCAGGTACATAAAAGTTATATAGGGCATCAAAATCAGAACAGGAGTATTTGCTTCTTAATTCTTTTTGTTTCCACTTAGGTAAGTCTCTATCCCATCCATGACTTCTCATCATAAGAAGCATATGGTATAATTCTTCATCATTAGTATTAATAAAACCTCCCTCTATTGTACTTAAATGGTGTCCAAAGTACATAGAAAAAAATGAAGCTATGCCAAATGTACCTAGATATTCGCCTTTATATTTAGAACCCATACTTTCACATACGTCTTCTAATAAAAGTACTTCATACTTTTTACATAATTTTAAAACAGCTTCCATTTCAGGCACTAACCCTAATGGGGAAACTAAAATTAAAGCCCCTGGGTTATGTTCTTTAAATAATTGTTCTAAATGATTTAAATCACAAGATAAATCCTTTAAATTACAATCACACATAAGGGGGGTTAATCCTAATAACATAGGAGAACTTACATCTGTAGCCCAACTAAGAGAGGGGACCACAATTTTATCGTTTTTTAATCTATTTAACTGTTTAAGAGCAGCCAAAGTCAAAAGTATAGATGAAGATCCTGAGTTAACAAATACAGAATATTTAGTGCCTAATTTAGAAGCCCATTTATTTTCTAGATTTTGGGTTAATTCTCCTTTAGTTAAACGGGGGATAGGATCCTGCTGTAACCATTTTATTAATGAATTTACATCAGATCTATCTATTGTATCACTTACTAATTTTATCATAAACAGTTTTTATTCCTTGTTTAAAAGGGGTAAATTTAAAATCCGGTAATAATGTTTTAAGTTTTTCTGAACTAACATCTTTTCTGAATTGGCCATTTAGGTTAGGGTTAGTGTAAATAACTTTTAGGTCTAATCCTAATTCTTTTAGGGTTATTTTTGCCATTTCATCTATTGAATAATTTTCATAAGTAGCTATATTAAAACTCTCAGTAATATTTTTATCTATAACTTCTTTAATTACTCTTGCTAAATCATTAGCATGCATAAATTGTCTAAGAGGGGTTCCATTACCTAATAGTTCTATAGATCCTGTAGAATTTTTTATCTTATGTAATAAAGCTGTAATGAAATGCATTTTGTTTTCATCGTGAAAATTATCAAATTCACTATATAAATTACAAGGTATCAAATAGTTGTATTTAGTCCCGTATTGCTGATTATAGGCGTCTATTTGAACTGCTAGTGCTCTTTTAGCATAACCATAACTAAAATTAGTAGGGGTTGGTGGGCCTAAAAATAAATCCTTTTCGGTCATAGGGTAATTAGAAACTCTATCAGGATAGATACATGTACTAAGTATTCCTATAAATTGCTTTACCCCATATTGGTGAGAATATTTTAATACATTAGTATTAATTAAAACATTATCATCAAAAAATTCAGCGGGTTTTTTAATATTTTCTTGTATACCACCTACCTTTGCGGCTAAATGGACAACAACATCAGGTGTATAAGAAGACATTAACCATTTAACATAAGTAGGGTCTCTTAAATCACCCCCGTGTTCATGTGAGCGTCCTAAGAAAATACCTTCGGGGATTAGTTTTTGGAGATGCTTACCTACAGTTCCTGTTCCTCCAGTGATTAAAATTTTATTTTTCATTTAAAAAAATTTAATGTTTTATCCCAATTTTGGAATCTAATCCCCTTATCATCAATATAATATACAGCATTTACTTTATCATAAGTTATATCTTGTATATAGGATTTTAAGCCATGTTTTTCTAGCCATTCCCAAATCAAGTCAGGGCCTGTTTTACCATTAATTAAAGGGCGATTTGGGTTTGCTTTACATGTGAAAATGACTATGTTATATTTTTTAGATAACTCCTTAATAGCTTCAATAGAACCTGGTATAGGATCCCCATATATAGTACCATCATGAAATCCTAAATGGTGATTATGAATGACTCCATCAAAATCAACAGCTAGTAAATTAGTTTCATCTTTAGATACTTTTTCTAAAAATTTAGTAACCTCCATTATATCATCCCCCATTTAGTGGGTTTCTAGATAAGGGTTGAGAGGTTCCTTTTCTTACAACTTCATCTTTAATTGAGGGACATTCAGCACCACAAGCATGGATTAAGTCATAAAATAGAATTAATGTAAGTACTTCTACTGTGTGGAAATATTTACAATCTAAAACAATATTATTAACACTATCATTGAGTACTCCTCTATCTTGCCCAGCAATCATAGCTGTTTTATATCCATGTTTTTCAGCCCAGTGACAACATGAAACTACATTTTTTGAACCACCTGAACATGAAAGGGCTACAATCATAGCATCATCTTTCATTTTACCTGTTTTACGTTGTAGTTCTAACCAACGTAAAAATAAATTATTATAACCATAATCATTTGCTACACTAGTCATTAAACACTGACTATCTAAGCTATTAATAGATTTTTTAATTCCGGCCTTTGCAAATAATCTAGTACAGTCATCAGCAGCATGGTTTCCTACAGCCCAAAGACCCCCATTTGCTACAATATATATATCACTACTGGATGCAAAGTCTTTTTCAAACTGTTTCCATTCTTTTGTTTTTAGGGTTTTGTCGAATTTATCTTCGACATTTTCAAAGTCAATATGTTTCATTTTATTAGTTTATGTTTAAATATACAAAGAATATATAATATATCCTAATTATTTTAATGCTATTTTTATTTTTTCTAAAGCAGCTTTTATTTCTTTTTCACTTACTGCTAAATTAGGTCTCATTCTTATTGAATTGTTTCCTGTTGGATTGCAAATCATACCATTGTTATATAATTTTTTAACAAAGCTGTCTCTATTAATTTTATTATCAAAGTCAAATGCAAATAACAATCCTGTGTTTCTTATATTTTTTATATCTGTAAATTTATCTAATTGATTTCTAAAATATAATCCCATATTATTTACATTGTCTAATAGATTATAATCTTTAATTGCCTGTATAATATATTTACATCTTACCATATCTACTAAATCACCGTCAAATGTAACTGATAACCTTTTAGGTATTTCAAAAACACTTGAATGAGAATCCTTTACAAGAATACCTGATACTTGAGATTTTTTGCCAAATGTAATTATATCTGGCTCTATGCCTAAATGCTCACAGTACCAAACTTTTCCTGTAGAACAAAATCCTGTTTGTACCTCATCAAATATAAGAGGTATATCATATTCAGTACATACTTCTCTTAATTCTTTTAATTTTTTTATTTTTAGATAATTATCACCATAAGTTGCCTGAATTGGTTCCACAATAATACCTTGTAGGTTTTTATTTGAATTTTTTATGTGTTGGATTGCCTTGTCTATATTTTCCACACAAGGCCAAAAATTTTTCCCTGGCATATCACCCAACCTCAAATCCACACCATTAAATCTTGTTGTTAGTATGTTCCCTATAGAATTTATACCATGAAAACTATTTTTTATAGAAAGAATGTAACCGTCTTCCCTAGGTCCTTTATACCACATCGCGGTTTTAACGGCTGATTCATTTGCTAAAGCCCCAGTACACGTGTAATGTGAATAACTATATTTTCCTATCCCAGCGAAAGACATAAAAGAGCTATTAAATTTATCAAATTCATCACTCAATATCTCACAATTAACTAATTTTAATTTTGACACACGCAATATATCCTTTTTCCACATCTGTGAATTAAATATTTCGTGGTTATATCCCAAAGGCAAACTTGAATACATTCCCATAAAATCCAGATAGTATTTATTTGTAGTTTTATCAAATACATAACTGCCCTTACTCTTATCAAAGTCAATTTTAATATTAAATACGCTCGTCTTGTTCATATATATGGTCTATATCTTCTCTACTTACAGCTAATCTAATAGATTGTCCTTCACCAATTGCAGTTATTTTATGGCGTTTATTTCTTTCAATAAAAACTAAATCACCTTTACTTACTTTTAATATTCTACCATCAACATACCATTCCCATTGACCTTGAATTATATGCCACCACTCATCCCAATTATTATGGTAGTGTAATCTATTACCTTCACCAGGCATTTGAGCTATTAATGTAGCACATGTTGATTTTGAATTTACTAAAGTATGAGACCAAGCGACATTATTAGGATTATTTTTTATGATATTAGGTATACTTGCTATTTCTTTATTATAATCTAACATAGTATTATTAAAAACACCATCTTCTAAAAGAACCCTATCCCTATCTGCATCATAAACATTTCCTGGTTTATAATATTGTGGTGGGGTGTTTTTAGAGTTTAAAACAGCTTCTGCTAATTTAAAATCATCTTCTTCATCTATATCTATTGTAGCATACCCTGAAAGTTCAAAAAATCCTATTTTACCATCACCACCATGATAACCAGCTTTATATTTTCCCATATTAGATTTATAATTATCATATTTCCATGACATTAGTGAACAAGCATATGCTTGAATGGGTTCTAACAATTGACTAGGTGGGGTTATTTCTTTTTGATTAAAATTAATAGGACTACCTTTATATAAGGATTCTATTTTTACTTTTGATGTTGATATAAGAGTATCATATTGTATTGATTTTTTTGTAAACTCTATAATCTGATCAGATGTAATAAAAGGTGATGTTGCTAGTAATTGTATAAGAATATCTCCTTCTACATTATTCATAAAATCTAAAGCAAAATGATCGTTAGTTGCTTGATCTGATGATAATTGTTCTGGTCTTTTATAAAATTTAACTCCATATTGGTCAGCTATTTCTTTGAAAATATCAGCTTCAGAATTAATATATATTTCATCAAATATATCTGCTTTAACTGCTGCTTCTATAACATATGCAACTAAAGGTTTATTTCCTAAAAGCCTTAAATTTTTATTTTTAACTCTTTTACTACCCAATCTAACAGGTATCATTGCTATTTTTTTCATATTATTACTTATTGTTTATAAATTCATTCATTAAATAATCATCTAAGGTCAATACTCCATAATGCTTGTCTACCATTCTTCTAAAATAATCAATCTGTGGTTGTTGATGATGTATATCCATTCTTAGCTGATTTATTGATGGTTCTTTATTCTCTGTAGCACTGAAGTTGCCTACAGCTGAGGCAGCATCGTGGTAAGTGTCGTTATACACTTTACCAAAAGTATTCATATTAAAAAAAGTCATGCCAGTAATGAACAACTCTTTTACGTCATAGTTTAGTAAAGTTATAATTCCCATCAATCCTGTGTTAGCAGTAGTTCCTATCTCGTTAAAACATTTAAACAAGTAACCATCACAAACGTTATGCCATTCGACCCCCAGCTCATCCATAAAATCATATACAAGCTGCTTTTCCCACATTAGTACCATTGGATTAACGATGTACTTGAGTGATTTTGCAAAATCTGTATCTCGGGATATTGCATTACGTTTATAGTGATTAAGACAATTCATAACTATATCTGTTCGTCTTCCGTAATCTTCCCAATCGCTCTCAGGCATCTCATAAGCTTGATTGATTCTCACAACTATATCATATGAGTCAATTGTTTTACCTAAGCCCTTTCCTTTAAGATGTGGAGATGGACATACGTATGCTATTCGCTTCCCTTTTACTAACTTGTTTAGTTTATCGTCAAAGTTGTAATCTCGAAAACTATTTACAAAAGGCCCTCGGGATCCTAAATCAAAAAGTTGATCGGCTGGTGTAGGAGTAGAGGATTGCCATTCTGGAGGATTAATTCTGAGTGGTATGTTTATGAGTTTGTTTGATGTGCTTCCCCACCAGCCTATATCTTGAGTAAGATTTTTTCTACACTCAATAAGTTCTTTATGGTGTATTGGTGGTATTTCCCAAGGGAATATAGGAAATCGACCTATATTTTCCCCTTTAAACCATCTCATATCAGTGCTGAAGGATTCTACATTAATTTTACTAATATCAATAATTTCACCAGATAATAAGAGATTATTAAGGTACTCAACACTATAAACTTCCTTATATCTATTAAGTGAATTATTAGTATGTATTTGTTTTACTACTTCTATGTGGTGAAAAATATTAAGTTCATAATTTTGGAATATACTAGACTTTGACCCTGCTATTTCTAATTCAACAGGTGTATTAACGTTATTTGTTTGTAGTAGCTGTATTATGTCGTTCTTTTTATGGATAACACTACTAGCATTAAAAGGATATTTTAGGGCTAATTCTTGGATTTGGTCTTCCCCTTTAGAACTTTTATTGATAACATAATAAGTTTCTTTTTGTTTATCCCACCACTGTTTATTAAATATAGTAGGATCAAGACCAAAACAATACTTACCCGCATTAGGATATTGTTGTAGGATTTGATCGCATCCCTTAAGATCTAAAGATTTAAAGTATATAGTATCATCTACCTCTAACATAACATTTTCAGACTGTATTTCATTAAGTAAGATTGCTGTGAGGGTTTGTTGGAAACCATACTCGCTTTCATCTATAAACACAACATCATTAAAAATCTTATTTAATTTTTGGTACCCCTCAAGATATTTTTCACTAGAATATCCAAACTGAACATATATATTATCTATCCCAGATACATATTTTTTTATTGTTTCGAGCGATGTATTTAATTGAAAGGCTCTATCTTTTGAAAAAATTAAAATATCCATTAAACAAATTCTTTTAAATATTTATTAAAAAACTTATCATTATCTTCATACCAAACTAAAGCCCTTTCGTAATTATCATGAATTGCGGCTTTTTTAGATTCATATATAGGTGTTTTTTCAAGATCACTAATAATATTAGTCAATTGTTCAGTTGTATCAAAAGATATAATACCTTCTGGGTTAAACCATTCTTCTATATTAGGACAGCCATAGTAAATAGGAATAGTCCCCGCTAACATACAATCAAGTAATTTTTCAGTAAAATAATTTTTCATTTTAGCATTTTCCATTGCTATTGAAAATTGATAATCTTTTAGTCCTTCTAATTTGGAATTAATAGGGTTAATGCCTCTTCCAAAAGCATCAACATTAAGTTTTTGTTTCTGTATTTCTGTTAAACAATCTAATCGAAATTGATGTCCTTTTACCATACTTTTATTAGAGGTAATAAAAGACGTTTTTTTAGTTTTATTATAAACCTGAAATTGAGTTATATCTAGTTCTGTAGGTAAAAGACTCCATTGAGAAATTTCTGTAATTGGTTTGAATTTAAAATTTGGTAGATTGTATAATGATTCATGCCACCCTAATACTTTATCAAACTTTGCATATTCACTTTGTATTCTATCATATAAAAGATTTTGATTAAATAGATGGGGTCCTTCAGCTATAAGGGCTATAATAGGCTTATTTTCATTAACTGTAATACGGCCTTCTAAATAATCTATAATACTACCATCTTGTAAAAGTGTTATATCGAATTCACCTTCAGATAAGTTATATGTGTAAGAAAAATTTTTAGGGATTGTATGTCTCTCTCTATAATCTCCAAAGGTATTTACTTGTGGTAATTTTTCTCCATTTAACTCACTTCTATTAGATACTCTTTTAAACTTTTTTCTAGCTAATCTTACTTCTGCTTCATATTTTTCATTTTCCTTAGAATTTCTAAAAGTCCCATCTTTTAGGGGTCTTGTTCGATCTGGTGCATTATTAAACATTACAGTAGGAAATTCAAGATTTATTATCTTTTCTGGTGGTACCATCTCCATTATAGAAAATTGTAACTGCAGATCAACAGCATGTTTATAAATTTCACCATCAATATTTGAAATTGCATCTTCAATTTTAAATTGTTTGTGTATAAACCATCTAAATGAGTGTAAATGGCCCGCCCTCCACATATCTTTTCTATATAAAGCATGTTTATGTACAAATGGGTCATAATCACTATTTTGCGGATCAGGCATTGTAATATCTGTACCACCATTCCATACACGCATTCCACCATATGTTAACCAGCAATCAGTTTTATTGTAAGTGTCATTAAGTTGTTCTAATACTGTTGGGGTAGCAAACCAATCGTCACCACAAAGTTCTACTAAGATTTCATTTTCATCTCTACCTTCCATAAACTCATAAGTATGTTTAAAATAATTAGTTGGAGAGTCTAAGTTCTTTTCATTATTAATAATATGGAATCTATCATCATTTCCAACTATATCGGTTACTTTTTTTAGAGTATTATCTGTAGATGCATCATTAACATATATTACCTCATAATTAGTGTATGTTTGTTCTAAAATACTTTCTAAATGGGTTTCTAGCCATTCTTCATTATTATATGAACAACATATAAGTATAAATTTATTTTTCATAATTATTTATTGTTTTCTTTATACCTGATTGTATGTTATATTTAGCAGACCACCCAATTTGTTGTAATTTACTATTATCACCACATATATGATTTGTATAAGAATTTTTTCTGTCTTTTGAAGAATCAAAAGTAATATTATGATAATTAAATTCCTGTTTTATCATGTTAATTATATCTTTAACTACGTACTGTTCTCCAGAACAAATATTAAATATACCAGTGTTTTTATTTAATAATAACTGATTAACAGCACTGGTAAAATCATCTATGTACAAATAATCAACTATCGAATCACACGAGTTAAGTATAAGATTTTTATTATCGATGCATGCTTGGATTGTATTTGGTATTAACCTACTATGTACATCACCAGGTCCATATATATAACATGGGCGCAACCACAACCATTTAAAATTATTAACTTCACACAGGGTTTTTGTAAAAGTTTTAAGGATATTTTTAGACGCCCCATAATAATTATTAGCACATTCTTTATCTTCTTCCGATATGAGGGTTTTATTAATCCCATATTCCGCGAATGATCCTACACCTACAAAATATAAATCCTTTAACTGAGAAAAAACTTTACCCAGTTCAATAGCTATATTGATATTATTAAATTGTTCATAATTATTTACGCTACTAAAACTGTTGCCGTCGTACCACCCGTTATATATAAAAATATCAGGTTGGTATTTTAAAATATCATCCCCTACAAATTTTAGATTATCATGTCTAATACTAACAGATCGTACATCATATGTTTTTGATAAATGAGCTATTAAGTTTTTACCTAAAAAACCATTAGCTCCACTAATCATTACTTTAAGCTTATTTGGTCTTTCCATATTTGTATATCATAATATTTTCTGTAATTTCTTTTTGCTTCTAATGCACAATCTGTGTAAAAATTCGAATCTTCTTTTAATTTTTTTGCTAAAATCCTAGCAGTTTCTACATCTTCTACATCTACACTTAATTTAGGATAACATAAACGTTGGGTATCTACTTTCTCGTTTCCTATGCATGGTATACCAAAATAAGCGCAATTTAAACTAAAGGTTCCTGCTGCTATAGTAGGCATTAAATGTACTGCGTATTTAAACGTAGATAATTCATTCATCCACTCTATCCATGTTAGTCGTGGTAGGTGGTTTAAATCAGGTATATCGCCTTCATTTTTACGTTTAGCATGGGAAGATTGTCCCCATTTTTCTACTCCTAATTCATCTGCTACTAAATAACTTTGAAAACCTCCATACCATCTAGCAAAATTACCTCCAATAATGACTTTTTCTTCTGGTTGGGGGATAATATTTTGTATTAATTCTTCTATTAGTAAGGTAGAGATAGCCCTAACAGATTTATTAGGAAATAAACCCTTATAGAATTTACAATCATATTCATTATGAGCAAATATACTATCCACTTCAGATAATAAATTATAAAAATTAAATTGATCTATAATTTCATATTCATTAAAAAGCCATGATGGGCCTTCTTGTATATAATGAACTTTTTTATTATTTGATTTTAATGTTTGTATAAGGGGTTGAGAAAGTAATTCAGTAGCAGAATTTGGATTATTTGCTATTTTAGCCCCTACAGCATTTAGGTTTAATGTTCCCTTAGGAAAGATTATAAAAACATGGTCATAACCCATAATATGCTTAAACTTGCTAATAGGGTGATGGTCTGCATTCAATGCATGCATCCATGCAAATTCGGTTCTCATGTTTAGGTGGTTAGAAGGTATTTTTCCTTCAAACCCCATTTCAGATAAAAACGCTATTTTCATTTAAGAAAAAACTCTTTAATTTTATTACAAACGTGATCTACATCCTCTGTAGTCATACCATGGTGTGCTCCTAATAAAAATCCATTTTTCATAATAGCATCTGAATTAGGAAATTCCTGAAGGTATTCTCTATAAACGGGATGACGAGTTACATTACCTGCAAATGTTACTCTGGTTTGGATATTATTATCTTCTAGAAAATGAAGAAGTTCAAATCTTTTTTCTGATTGAAGTGGGATTGCTAACCAATTGGGTTTAATACTATCATCAGGTAAAATTAAATCGCCTACACCTTGGAGATTTTTAATGTAACGTTCGGCATTATCTCTTCTAGTTTTAAAGAATTTTTGAAATCTTTCAAGTTGAACTAAACCAAATGCTGCTTGCATTTCAGTTGATTTCATATTATAACCCAATACTCCATATAAGAATTTATAATCATAAGGAATACCATCAACTTTATGATTAAACCTATCTGACATATCCTCGGAGTTATCACCTATTCTACCCCAATCTCTAAATTGAAGACAAACATTACGGAGTTTTTCATCGTTAAACATTACCATACCTCCAGCTCCACCAGCAGTAATGACGTGGGAAGCATAAAAGCTAGTAGTAGCAATGTCTGTTTCTTCAGTGTATGTTACAGTGTCAGCTGAATCTTCAATTAATACTATATCTTCTCTACCCATAGCTTTTAAACCATCTTTTAAAGCTTTCCAATCAGGTTTGTTCCCAATAAGGTTAGGAATCATAAGTACTTTTACATCATCATCAATAGCGTCTAATACTTCTTGAATATTAGCACAGTATGTTGTTAAATCTACATCTACAAATATAGGAATAAGTCCTAATTGAATAATCGGGGCTAATGTAGTAGAAAAAGTACAGGCAGGTGTAATTACTTTAGTACCTTTAGGTAATTGTAAACTAGCTAAAGCTAATAAACATGCTGCAGATCCTGAGTTTACAAATACTCCATATTTTTTACCAAATTGTTTGGCTATTTTTTCTTCAAATTTTACCGTGCGAGGACCAAATCCTGCTAGCCAGCCATCTCGGAGACATTCTTCAACAGCTTTAATTTCTTCTTCCCCATATGCTTCAAATTTATTGGGGGCATACCATATTTTTTTCATAATGTACTATATAATTCGTTTTGTTTTTCTTGACGTTTTATATCCTTTAAATGGTGGATACAAAATTCTTTATTAGCCGGTAGTTGTGATTCCGTTTTATGGCCTATAAGAATTTCGTGGACTTTATTTTTCCACTTGATACGTTTTACATTTTTAAGAATACGACATTGATAGTCGGGAAAATTTACCCTTTTATCATTGTCAACCCTCCATCCCCACTTATCAATATGTTCTTGGGTTAATCCTCTTACTGTATTAATTCTAGGTACCCAAAAAATATCAGTTTTAGGGTTTTCTTTAATTATCCATCCTATAGTATCCATAAGATATTCTTCAGGATATTCATCTGCATCTATTTGAAAAATATAATCCCCCAAGCAATTATCTTTAAGATTATTTTTAAATGCTGAAAAATCTTTATTTAAAGCAAATTCTATAACTTTTATATTAGGATATTGTTTTAACACCTCATATACTTCAGGCGTAGTATTTCCCTGATCACATTGAACAACTATTTCATCTTGTTCCCTTTTATGTTTAGTTAAGTATTCAAGTAAATATTTTATTTCTTTATACTCATTACAAACGGGTATTGCATAACTAATCTTCATATTCGTCGTTCCATTTTTTATTTTGCATCAAATAATCCTATTAACTCTACGGCATCCATAAATTCTAATTTATTAAATCGTTTAATATTTTTCATATCCATTCTAAATTTATAAAACTCCCCAGGATTTGCAGGATCAGGATATTTTTCCTTTTCCTCTTCAGTTACAGGTACTGCATTAACAGCTGCCCAATACCAATCCTGGAGACGTTTATTCCATTCAGGAAATACCATTCCCTTATCTTGTAAGTTAATAACCTTAGGGTACCAAGCCAAACCATCATGCACTTGTTTTAAATCTTTTATTATCTCAGCTGTTGATTCGTATGCAGTTTTTTCAAATTCACTACCATCAGTCATACCTGTATGGGTGTTAAAGCCACAAGTCCAACATAAATGGGCATCAATGCCAGGAGCAATAGGTGAAATAGAGCAAGCATCTGATCCACAACAGGGACATGTTGTTAAATTATCCATCTATTTTTTTCAGTTTAGGTAATTTAAGTTTAGGTAGTGAAGTTTCACTATCATCTATTTTTTTCAGTTTAGGTAATTTAAGAGGAACATTTTGTGTTACCCTTATCCTATCCATGTGGGTTTTAAGTATTTCAGTCATTTTATCTTGGCTAAAATTTTCTTTAAGCCATTTAGTTTGCTTACGACTATTTTCAATGTATTTTTTATAATTTTTATATACATCTTTCATTGCCTTAGATGCAACTTCGGTATCTACATTAAACCAATTGGCTTCTTTAATTAACCATTTATTAGCAGCGGATTCATGGATATTCTTTAATTCACCTCCTAATAATATATTATATTCAGGACGAATAAAATCAACATGGCCACTCCAATTTGTTGTAATTACAGGTTTACCTGTAATTGCTTGTTCAAGTAATGGTCGGCCGAATCCTTCACCTTTGGTAAATGAAATAAATGATTTAATTTTAGGATCATTATTAATATTATTAAGTTCTTCATTTGTAAACTCACCATGTAAAATATAGATGTTAGGTAAATTATCTTTATTATCAAATTTATCTCTAATTCTACGAATATCTTTAAGGATATCTTCTTTATCTAATAAACTATAGTCTACTTTATTTGTTTTTAAAAGTAAAGCAGGTTTAAGGCCCCTTTTATTAAAGGTTTCTAAAAATGTTTTAATCATAGTAGCAACATTTTTCCTATCTTCTCCAAAATCTCCAGGTAACCAATGACCCGTAAATAAGAAACAGAAACTTTCATCTATATCATTAAGTAATCCAGATTTACTTGGTTCTTTAAAATATACACCGGTATCTAACCCCTCAAACAAAACCTCAATAGGTTTTTCTAATTTTACAGTTCCAATAGGATTTCCTTGTTTATCATTTTGGTGAAATTGTACTTGTTTAAAAGTATCTTTAGTAAAATGTGAAGACACAAGATTCAAATCCATATTATTCATTCCTTGAATAAAATCAGGGGGTGGAACTGTAGATTCTATACCGGCAGTAACACCTATATTAAATTTGCCTATTTTTTGAAATTCACTAGGAATAGTAATTTGTATCCATATATCAGGTTGTCCCATTTCCCCTTGAACAAATCTTAATCTTAAAGGATCTTCTTTATCGAGAAAACCCCAAGGAGTATTTCCCCACATTTGGGGGGCTATTTTAATATCCCATTCATTTTCTTTAGCCTCTATAAGAGAACGGACAAAATCACGGGAGCGGTGTCCATATCCGCTAAAAGTATCTATAGGACAGCTAACTACACAAACTGGTTTCATGATAAAACTTCTTTTAATTTTTGGTTAAATTCAGGAGTATACTGAACTGGATTTGGATTGTATGTGGTGTGTCCTTCACCAACTTTTTCAATTGTATATTTTTCAACTGGCTTCCAGTTTTTGAATAAAATATTAATATGATCGATAAAATTCTGACCCATATTGGAAGCTGTCATTCTAGCTTCATCAGATAATAACCATTCACGGCCCTTTATTCCCCTACGGCTGATTTCTTTTCTACCTAAATTGTAACATTTTAATAATGCTAAACCGGCATCTTCAATATCTACTTGTGTAGCATAAATGTAAGGAGTAGGAGGTGAGCCCTTTAGTGAACGCGTTTTAGGCCACATTGGAATAGCCCATTCACCATGTTTTTTATATTTACCATTACTATTTGTTGGGAATTCTGTAGTAAAATCGATCCATTTACCATTCTCATCTTCAAAACGCATTTGGTCTTGCATACCACCCTGAACGGGCGCAATAGCCATATTTCCCGCCATAATACCTTCAGTAAGTGATAATCCCCAACCTTCATTATCAGTCATCATAAATTGAGCATCTGCTAAATTATAGTAATAATTAAGGATTTTAGGGTCGCATTTACCGTGGGTAAATTTTATTTTGGCTCTTTCTGGGTCACAAGTTGCCTTAATTACTGCAGGGATATCAGTACCATTACCATCTACAGGATCTGTGTGCATTATAAGTAAGCAACGTTTAGCTTGTTCATCAGTAAGTTGGTCTGTAAAAATTCTCCATGCTGTAACTACATCACCTGGATTTTTACGGCGAATGTTTCTATTATTCCAAAATGCTACAAAATCATATTCTTTTTCTTCAAAGAATTTATCTTTAAATACTTCAAATTCTAAATCATTAGCTATAGGGAAAAATGTTTTTTCATCTATACCATGTGGTGCATATTGTACTTGCCAATCTTCTTTTGGAAAATCTCTAAGTACATTTTTAACTAAGTTTTTAGTTTGTTTTGAAATACAAAGAAGAAGATCATCTGAACGATAAAAATCTCTATTCCACATAGGGTATGGTAAATCGTCCCAAATAGTGTAAAAAATCATTGGGATTTTAGTCCTAATTTCTTTTTCCATTCGATATAACCATGTCCAATAACGAGGATCTGTAAAATGGAGGATAGCATCGGGCTTTTCTTGGGCTATTAATTGTCTAACAATTTGATCATTACCATAGCCATCCCATGGAATTACTTTTACATCCGAATCAGGTATATTTATAACCTCGTTAATTTGTTGACTAAGATCGAATGCTTTGCCTTGTTCAGGGTGTTTAATTGCCGCCCCCAAATTTACCCAATTAAAGTGGTGGGCAGTATTGATGACAAATTCTTTTGCCATAGTTCCGATTCCACTATGGAGTCGAATGTCGTCACAGAGAAGTAGGATTTTTTTTCTATCCTCTTTTGGAATATAACCTTTTTTCATTAAATAAAACCTTTTTTATAATTTATAAACCACTACCACTAATGGTTAGGTCGGTATGTGTATGAAGGGATTTTGCAAATTCCTCATTAATTAAATAGAGATGTATACTTCTATTTACTAGTTTTTGAAGATTAAATTTTTGTCTAATAGACGCAACTTTAAAGTCCTCAAATAATTTTTCTTCCAATTTTACGGATGTTAATTTAAGTGCCATGTTTGTATATGTTTAA
>Ga0181377_1000203_pt1 | contig 23603 bp, 22 predicted proteins | sample LowvirmetaG_9_FD_130160 | JGI IMG/M metagenome (GOLD analysis project Ga0181377, IMG submission 130160) | Marine viral communities from the Subarctic Pacific Ocean - Lowphox_13 viral metaG | ecosystem: Environmental > Aquatic > Marine > Oceanic | place: Subarctic Pacific Ocean | collected...
AATGAGAAGGCTAAACAGTTCTCTATAGGCTTTCGCCCAACCCATCTTTGAATCTTTGACAACAATAGTCGTATCACTGTCTTCAAACTCCTCTGCTATCGTCGGCAGGGTCTTGATGAGGTCACGTTCTACGGAGAACCCGACTCCAGTTCCGCACATAAGAATGTACAGAATCTCATCAAACGACTTGACTTTAGATGCACTAACATAGGAACAGTTATACCCTGCAACATTGTCCCTCTTAAGAGCCTCGCCTGCGGTCATAAGCGCCCGCATAGACGGCATGATCTCTAGATTCGTAACGGCAGTCTGCAATTCCTTTCTCAACTTATCAGGAACATCATAATTGCACTCTGTCTTCAGGTGTTCTGTAAAGAACTCAAAATACCGATTCACGGTTTCTTCCCATGTCTCTCGGCGGCCTTCCTCTTCCATCCATCTGGAATAACGAGAAAGGTGAATAAATGATTGATATAAACTTGGAAGTCCTGACATAATAAACACTACTCCATTTTCTTTTATAAACTATATGTATAAACTATTTTGTAAGATGTGACCATGACACTGGGAAAAGCGGAGAGATTAGTTTACCAATTGCCTTGGCATATTCTCTCACTTCGTACTGTGCATGTTCGTCGATTCTTTGCTTGTAGAATCGAGCATAAGCAGCAAGCGAACCAGTCCAATACCACTCGGTATACATTCCTTGTGGTAGTGCGAACCGTGCCTGCTCTGGTGCGACACCATTGCGAAGAAGTTCATTGTATGTGTACATAGCAAGACGCATCACATTGTCGAAGTTCTTCTCTGCTTCGGGATGAATACTAATAAAGTCACTACTTCCCTGTTTTGCACCACCTGTAGGTTCTCCTCTCCAATGAGGATAATAGAACTCTGGTTCAAACGAAACATAACGGCGAGAGATTTCATTCTCCACGAAGCCCTGTTTGTGCTTGAACATTTGTGTGCGAATCGACACAGGCGCCTTCACACGCAGAGTGATCTGCGGATGTGCAAAGGGCGTCCAGTGTTGATGAGTCGCCAGATACTTCAACAACTTCGCATCATGACTACCTAACTTCTGCACATCCTCTGGGTGGTACGAGGATCCACTCTCACGCAGTCTTGCAACTGCTTCCTCATCAATCTCCCACTCGGTATCTTTTGAGAACGAAACCCGTGCGGCGTTACACACCGTGAGATCCGAACCCATGTGATCCACCAAATCAACCGAACCTTTATCTAGAACCTTTTCAGACATTATTCATTTCCAATGCACGAATCATACGAGTTACACCAATACCACCACCAACGCGAGGGAAGAAGTCATACTTCAGGAACTCTTCGAGTTCTGCTTCGACTCGATCCTTACCAAACTTCGAGTATAGAAGGTTGGCATAACCACCATCGGAAATGGTATGGAACATCTCACTCATCTCGTCTGGGTTTGATGATCGTTCAGCAGAACCGATCGTCTCCTGTCCCTCGATGATGACATCAATCTTCGCAGCGGTTCCATCACCGTTCTGCTTCATGTTCCAGAAGGGCGAAGTGTAGTTCGGGAAGTCTGTAATCATACAGGTTCCGTGATCGTTACACATCTGCTCTTCGTGGTCGTTCTCTAGTTCTCGAACACCATATTCCTTTGCCCATGTCTCGTATGCCTTGGCGGTACACTCACCGAAACCAAGAGCATCACAGAGTTCTCGTTCCATCACTTCAAGATCCTTCACATCGCCTGGCATCTCGAACTCAAACATTGGGAAGATGAGATCGTGCCTGCCTGGCACGGGGTTGGGTTCCTGTCGATAGGAAGTTGACACACAGAAATAACCAGTGTCGATGGGCTTGTTCAGGAGTTCATATTCCAACCACATCTGGCCGGTCTGTGGCAGAGGCCACACCTGTCCTGAGTAATCATAGGTTGAAACGGTGGTTGGATCCTCACACGCTGCAAGAATCGAAAGACGATTCTGGGTGTGAACCTCGACGAAACCCTTGTCTAAAAAGAAATTTCGCATCTTACCAACTGCGGACGTAAAACTAACGGGATCAATTAACTGAGTCATATCACTTCTCCATAATAAAGTAATTCTAATATTTAGTCAAACTTTTCGCCAACGATTTAAACGCATCGTTGCTTCTAAACCAGAAACCGCATTGTCATCCATGATTTTTTTGATTTCTTTTGGTGACATTCGATACACCATGTCGTTGATATCCTTGTCCTTGATACCATTCGGCCAAATACACACTGTCTTTCCCTGCTTGATCAGGTTCTCATTGAACTTCACAATCTGAGGATTGCGTGGTTCGTTGTCAAGAACATAAACCATATCAGTATTTGCAAAACGAGCAGGTTCGTTCTGAACTGATGCTGCACCCACCATCGCCACGGTGTTGTCGATGAAGAGACTGTCCAATGGACCCTCGACGACATACACACGCTTCTTTGGGTTCGCACGCCACATACCATACCAGAGTCGTTCGATAGACTTGTCCGACTTCACGGTGATGTATCGTAGTGTAGTGCGGGCGTTGTACTCATCCTTCATCGACAATGATCGACCCTGAACTGCAACTACATTATCCTTCTTGTCGAAGAAAGGAATAACGAGTCGTGGTTCTGGTTTTGTAACCAACGAAGGATTTAATTCAGGATCAACCTTTTTCATATACCCATAGAAGTTATCAGTAAAGTACAACATACTGTAGAACTTCTTCGGGATCTTTCTCATGTCCACGAACTGTCGGCAGATGTGATCTTCAGGAAGATCCTTCACGCACTTCAGTGGTTTGAGTAGATTATGCTTTGGTTTGAACTTTGGTTTTGCAAATGGGAACATCTCTTTCTCCTTTGGCTTTCGGTAATTTGATTTACCGTGTTCGCCATTCCTAAATCTTTCCATTACATATTGCTTCTCTAAAGCAGGACTCACGTTCTTGAGAAAGTTTTGAACATTTGATCCAAAATTACAATTATGACATCGATAGAAGAAGTCATTACCCTTCTGGTAAAAGAATCCTCTGGTTTTACTCTTGTTCTTTGCGGAATCACCACAAATGGGACAGCGACACTTGGCAACAGTGTCTCTGCTCCAAGAGAATCTTTCTAGTTGCACCGCAACTATATTGATGTATTTTTTGTCTATGAACGTGCTCATGCACTAAGTATAACATAATAAAAACTAAAATCAAGCTTCAAGTATGATATCTTTGGTGATTTATCAAAAGATCAATGGTTGGAGAACCACCAAGACTAGCATTTAAACACTGAACATAGAAAACATCAATATCGTCCTTAGAGGCTCCAAGTCCATAGGTAATACCACCTGCAAAATGATCGTTAAGAGTAGTGGCGATAGTGTCATTAGCATTAGATGCGGTAAAGACACTTTTGAAAATATCGGTGGCGGGGTTCGTCTCGGACTGCTGACAAATTATGTTCATATAGTCACCTGTTTGTAGGTTTTTCAAGTGGATGAAGGGTATTTGTTGAGGGCCTAGGTTTAACCTTACATTATTCCCGGCAGTTGCATGGTCAAATGTAACGCCGGCGGCGGTGCCGGGGTTGGACTGACCGCTCGCGGCGGCAATATTTTCTCTTACCGACTGAATCCTAAGAATATCGTTACCAGAAGCATCATCTTTCTCAACTGTATTTGCAGTAAAGACGGTGAGTCCAGTTTGTTCTGGATCTGAAACATCTGAGACATACATGAGTCTATTGATCGCAGCACCATCAATTGTAATACCAGCAGGTCCACGAGCACCAGTCATACCAGTTGCACCAGTCATACCAGTCATACCGGTGTTACCTTGATCTCCCTTCGGACCTTCAGAAGTATCAATAGAAGCAACGGTAGTAACAGGAGCAAAGAAAGTAGTGCCATCTGGAGAAAGCATAACTCTCCAGTTCTGGTCAATCGAATGTGTAATTCCATCGCCGGCACAGAAGAAATCAAAAGAATAACCATATGTAGCGCAAGTGGCTGGATTGTCGGGAAACTCAATAGACATTGTTTTTTACTCCGGTAAGGGGTTCTCTCTATTTATAATTCTTGTTCTTTATCCGTAATACCATAACACTAAGATCCTCTACATGTCAAATACACACTGAAATCATCACTAAGTCCAGCACCCTGTAGTCCAACAAAAACCAAATCGCCAGCATTTAGAGTATTATTAGTTCCTGCGATCGATCCAGTTTGCCCATAATTACCATTGGCCCATACATTAAAACTACCACCTATGACCAGCTTGCCTGAGGAGGATTCCAGAGAAGCGCCAGAACTATTAATATAATCACCACTAACTTTATAAAAAGTAACTCGGGTGGAGGCAACACAAGCATTCGGGGATCTAAAAGTAAAATCTGTTGCTGTGGAATCTATATTAACAGGTCTTACATGATTACTATAGATATCGGTCCCGAAGGAAGTTCCCTGTCCATTAAAATGAAACTCAAGGGTATGTACTGGTTCGGATGGACCAGTGGGTCCAGTGTTGCCAATAGGACCAGTGTTACCAGTTGCACCAGTGGTTCCTTGATCGCCAGTGTTACCAGTTGCACCAGTGGTTCCCTGATCGCCAGTTTCTCCTGTCACAGCAGTAGACGCGGCAGTGGAAGATTGAGGAAAAGAAAGCGAAACTATTTGACCGGCGGTAGGTCCATCATTTTCAAATCTATGACTCAATCCTTGAAAATTAAAGTTCGTACCATCGTAACTACCAGAGTTTATATCAAAAACTGCTTTTCCGGCAGTATATCCACCGCGTGGAGCAGTAGCACCACTAAATCCTCTGGGAGATACACTTAGTGACCAAGATCGATTTCCAACGTACTCGGTCCAATACATATTCTTGTTTCGTTGATCTCTACTAAGTATATCAACTTTATTTATTTTCAGAGTAAACGCGCCGCCAGTTCCACCCGTACCAGAATCGGGCGGAGAAAGAGTATTATACGAAATCATTCCAGCAGCAGGAACACCAGAACTAACTCCAATATACTCATAGTCGGCTCTAGTATCACTAATCAATGCGTCTATAAGTGTTATCTCACAGGTAGCACCACTTCCAATAAATGTAGTTAGGTCCGTACCATCATTGTTTACATTTATGACGCTCTCACAACCAAAAACTTTCAGTGAATCACAATTGACCCATGTGTCGGGGTCATTAAAACTTTGAAGGGTAAATCTTTTAGTACTGTTATCAGAAAGTCTTCTCATAACGAAGGAAACTGTATCGGTATCGTCACTGTTGTTCCGCATCGCGCTAAAAGTATCATACCAAGTTGCTTGATTTCTACCAAAGGCATCAACGACATGTTGGTCCCAAACCCATCCAATAGATGATTCATCAAACGTGTAGATTTTACCGACTCCCTCGTCTCCGACTTCTATCCCCTGACTACATTGAGTGTCTTCGTTAGTAGTGGTCAAATACCAACTAGGACCAACACCTGACGCGGCCGAGAGTGAAATGACACCACTATCGTCGGTGAAATCAGTTTGGTTAAAAGCGGCAACACCCTTTGTACTTGAATTAGCTTGAGCGTCTATTCCCTTTATACTTACACTGTCCTGTCCACCACTACCGTCAAACGCAACTCCATTCGAAACACTTATGACTTTCACGACATTATTGCTTGCGATCTTTGCAGTAGTGACAGCATTATTTGCGATCTTTGCAGTAGTGACAGCATTGGTTTGTATCTTTCCACTTCCTACCGCTGAATCACCTAATTTTGTGTTAGTTACAGCACCATTATCAATCTTAACATTGGTTACAGCATCGGCCGCGATCTTTGCACTAGTGACAGCATCATTTGCGATCTTTGCATTAGTGACAGCATCATTTGCGATCTTTATATCAGTGACCGATGAAGAATTTAAGTTGAAGGTTGCTACGCCGTCAGCAGCGATCTTTGAAGAAGTTACATTACCATCCAAGATTTTTGCACTAGTGACAGCATTATTAGCGATCTTATCAGTGATGACCGAGAAAGTACCTAATTGTGTGCTACCTACGCCTGAAGTAGTGATCTTTACACCTGATACAGCACCATCTTCGATTCTCGAAGCATTAACTGCACCTATCTCTATTTTATCAGTTGTTACTGATTGATTTCCTAATTGTGTTGTCCCAATTCCTGAACTTGCGACTCGCAGTTTATCACTGTCAATTTCTATAGTCGATCCATCGACGGCGACCGCAAGATCCACGGATCCACCAAGAGACACAGAACCTCCACCCGATAAAGCATCTCCCGCAACAATAGTTATAGATCCAGATGAAGCAACTGCGGCAGTTGACTGAAAAGTACCATCAGGAAAGGTGATACCAACGGTATCCATTGAGATACCTGATTGTACAATTAAAGGAACATTCTGTACCTTTGCTTCGTTATTGTTTACAATAAATCTACCCGGGCTGCCGGAGTTCTTAGATTCTACTCTAACTTCATTAGTCGAAAGACGAATATATGCTGGGTCTGATTGTGAATTAACAATCTTTCCACCAGTAGCAATTTTAATAACAGTTGCAGGATTGTTTCCATCACCTACAGGCAAATTCAACAAACCATTTATTGTAACGTCATCATTGAAAGTAGCTCCACTGCTAGCAGAAATACCAGCAACAATGAGAAAAGCGTTGGGGTCTATAGAAAACGTCTGACCTACGTTTGCAACAAAACTAGTTAGGTTTAGTCCCGTACCACCATAGTAAGTATTTCCTGCTCCAGAGGAACTACTACCTTCAGGTCCGACTTGAACATTTTCCCAAGTTGCACCATTAAAAACATAACTAGTCAGATCATCTGTGTTGAATACTCTGGTTCCGATACAACCATTTGCAAAAGTTGTTAAATCGCCAGTGTTAGACGCAGACATAACAACCTCAAAGGTTGCACCCTTAGAAAGTCTATCATCATCTTGAATACATTCGATAATGTCACCAGTCCCTACACCTGTTATCGTTCCATAATCGGAATGCAGAGTGTAGGGATTGGTGACAATGTATCGAGTAAACTCGGTAACAGAAGGGGCCCCGGAAGGTTGAAACCCTTGAACTCCATTATTTACATCAAAATGATCTAAAAGAAAGTAAAAACCGGGGTTGCCGACATTCTCATGTCTATTTATTTGTTTTAACGTAGAAGGAAATTCAGCTGGCACTATGTAATCTCACAATTATATTAATTATTCAAATGTATTTAGGTCAAATGTTACCGTGTAACCAACACTGTTACCAAGACTAGTCTGATCTGATTTCCATATTAAATATGGTTCAGCGAAGTCTGTATTTGGATTAGTGTATGTTGATCCCGAGGGTCCACTAATCAGAGTAAAGGATCCAGTATCATCGGCCGGTCCTCTTGAGAATCCATAGGTATCTAAGTAGTAACCGATCTGGCCGGCCGATTTGTTCATATAAGAAGCAGGAATAGCGTAATAAACATGTTGACCCGGAATCGTGTTCCATGTCACAGAATCACCACTCTTAAGGCTACTCTGCGTTTTCGTGTTTATTCCATTACTGTTACTGACCGGATCGCTGTTAGCCGGCAAGTTCGGTTGTCTAATTGCACCAAGTTGTTCACCAGTAATATCACCATTTGCAGTTACTCCGAAGATTCTACTATTAGCGTAGGTTAAGTTGTATTTACCGGTGGTGTCTTCATCCCCGGCGGCATTAATACCACTACCGAACACATCAGATGTTGTTGTATATGGATATGCCGAAATACTAGGCACCTGTAAGACAACTGGTCTCTCATCAAGATCAATATAAGCTTCTTTACCTGCAGCAGTTAGTGTCATTCCGAGGCTACGTGAAGATCCGGAGTTGTAGAAGTCTAAGTAAGTGAAAGTTGCTCCTATTGCTGGGGATTGTGGATTATCTGGGAAAAATTGAAGTTTTGCGAATTGAGTATTCGAGTTATCGGGGCCCAGTGTATATCCATGACCATCCTGTGGCATGAGAATTATAGCAGAAGTGGTTTCTGTACCAGAGTCCCATGTAAATGTGGATCCCAGTGCAAATCTCTTGATACCAAAATTAAGTTCTTGATCACTAAAGATATCGTATGGTCTAAGATAATCGAAAGTTGTACTTCCGTCTTCAAGAAGAACCAGTATCTTCTTTCCGAGACCAGTTGTGCTATCAGACAGGTCAGGTGAACTATGTGTAATTCCCTGAACACTGGCTCCTTCTATATCAAATTTGGTGGTAAAGGTAATTCCTGCACCACCATCGGCGACTCCGGTTACCGTTAACGGACTGCCGGGGTTTCGAGACTGAAAGATAATATCACGGGGATTGTCCATTGAGACGAGTGATCCACCAGAGGTAACACCGATAAGTCCAACATTACCCGTGACACCAACCGCACCAGTCTGACCAACCGCACCAGTCATACCAGTCATACCAGTCTGACCAGTCTGACCTACGGCACCATCAACGCCAATACTACCATCTCTTGTTATAAAGAATCTAGTACCTTCACCGTTAGTAATTAATCCACCACCGAAGGTAGTACCCACTATGGCCACTGTGAAGACGTTGGAGGATCCCCCAATGTTATTATATCTAGCAGCAGTAATTACTGAAGAGTCATCTTCTTGAGTCCATTGTACTGTACCAGAATTACCTGCATTTTCGAACACCTGTGATACATTTGCACCATTAGAAGCAGTACCACTAATTTGAATAGTGGTAAGGTTGATATACTTCCATTGACCCGAACCGACATTAGTACTAGTAGTATAATCAAAAGGCAAACCAGATGGCGCACCTTGAGCACCCGTTACACCAGTTGCACCGGTCATACCAGTCACACCGGTCATACCAGTTTGACCTTGAGGACCATCCGCACCAGTCATACCAGTCATACCAGTCATACCAGTCTGACCAGAGGCACCCTCGTCTCCCTTCTGACTAGCATTACCCTGACTACCTGTTGCACCAGTTGGTCCCGGAGCACCTACGTTAAGTGCAACCCACCCCTCGGAATCACCGAGATATGTAAGTTCAAGACCAACATCTATGTTGAACCATTTATCACCTGTAATTGCAGTAGATGGTGCATTTGAACCTAGTTCATATCGATAAGGCACTGCCTGAGTAAGACCAGATGGGAATTGAACATAACTTTCACTTCCGCGAAGAACAATATCTCCGGTAACTTCAAGAGATCCAGTAACACCAAGTCGTGTTGTGCTTATTCTTGTTAGTTGGTTATCGCCGGTGGCAGACCCATCATCAGCTCGGAATAGATAAGAATTTACTTCACCGCCTACTCGACCAGAACCAATTTGTTCCCAAGTAGCTCCCTGATAACCATAAAAAGTTTGGTCAAGTTCGGAGAATACAATAACACCCTTTTGACCATATGGTGTCTGTGAGTTTTCTCCACGGCTCGCATTACCAGTGTTTCCAGCAGAAAACAAAATTTCATAAGTAGAACCGTCACCTAGAACGCCATCGAATCTAGGAGTACTAGATCTTCTACCAAGTTCAACTACTCTAACAACATCACCAGTACCAACGGCACCGGCCTGGCCAGGAACACCAAGGTCAGCAGTAATTGCTGGGTGAAGACTATATGGATTATCTACAATAAACCGTATGTTAGCGGTTAGACCTGTAACACCTACCGCATTGATAGGACTTGCAGCGTTAAGTCCAAGTTCAGAGGATTTACCAGAGACCACATGATTAATGTCCGCTGAATCAATAGCAAAGAAAAAGTCCTCTTTAGTGACATTTTTCGTTCTGTTGATTTGTTTGAGAATATCTGGTATTCTAAATGGCATTTTCTTCCCCCGTTAGTGTTTCTAAGACAGTACCGTAAATATGTATGTGACTGGACCTAAACTACTTGAAGATGACCTAACAATTTGGTAATTTTCAGTGAAACCAAATTGATTCGTATGGCTAGCATTTGATTCAATTTGGAATGATTCTGTAACTGGTGTTGCTGGTAATCCTTCTCCTAAAAATTCTGCTACCGAAATTGTTGTCCCTCTTGATGTTGGGTATGCAAAATACGCATACTCATTTGGTTCTACATCAAAAGCTACTCGAACACCATTTTCTAAATCGGTTCCTCTTTTCAACTCTGCCGTAAAACCGGAAGAATTCAATTCAGAACCGCCAATATTTGCTCCAGCGGTTGTCCCAAAATAAGCGTTATTTGGGAACCTAAGAGTAAAGTTACTGGAATCACTCACCCCGTCTGAACCCGTACCAGTAACCTTTATATTTATAGAATTGTCGCTTTGGGCGGGATACGAAACAAACAAATTATTCGTAGATAAAGTGGTGTATGGATCTGATAAATCGTATTCAGTAGTACCCACAAAACTACTAGAAGATATTTTGGCAGAAACCGGTTGAGGTGAAGGAGATCCTGCATATGCAACTGTAAAGCTTGATCCTAGATCACTCAGAGTAGTACCGGCTGCATTAGTACCAATAAGAGTATTTTTACTGGTAGATCCGCCGATTCTTAATGAGGACACATCAAAGACAAAATCAGAGTTCTTAAATACATCTTGAATTTTTATATATTCAAAACCGACATCACCGTCGTCTTTCAAGACTAAGAATTGTCTACCATACCCATCTCTATCCGAGGATGCTATACTACTAAAATGATTCGAAGGAAGATCATGTTCTAGAGTAGTACCACTTGCACCCGTAATCGAGTGAATTAGTTTGGCTACTCCACCCTCAGATCCTTCTATATTTACATTTAAAACTTCAGTAGAACTACCAAAAATAACATCGGCGGGATTGCTTATTAGATTCCCGCCGGAGATACCGACATCTATACCACTAGAAGGTGCAATAACTGAAAGAATAGCATCCCACGCATAACCATTCCATTTCCAGCTTCTTGTACCGGCAACGTAAGTTTGATTTAAATTTGGTGATGGGGGGAATGATAAAGCCATTATATTCTTTCTACTTATTGTGGATGGGGTTGCACCCACACATCGTTATACCGAACATACATTTTACCTGTAGTAATAATAAACCAAAGATTTCCATCCGAGATCGTATTGGTGTAACTTGGGTCTGAACTACTAACAAAAACTAAAAAATTGGACTTATCTTTTAACTGAACAGTTAATACTTTTCCTGCTCGAGTTGCTGCAAAATCGTTTTTATTGAAATCAATTTCTTCCACAGACTGTTTGTCTACTTGATCAGAAGAAACTATAATTTCTTTTTTAACTATAAGTTTTTCTTGAGTTACACCTCTCTCAAATCTAGAGAATGGAATTTCTTCCGAGTCTTCAAAGAGTCCGAGAGTTCCATCCTCGTTCAATCCAATACTAGGAAGTGTCGAATTTTCTGCCGTAATATTCGAAATTGCCAAATCACTCAATGTAAGAACAAGGGACTCTACATTATCTGTGAGCCCACCCAGTTCATTTTCTAATTCAGCAATGGTCTTAGCCATTAAATATTCCAGTCACTAAAATTCTTTTCCTTCGAACTAAACTTATCATCAAAATTTGAACCATCGAATCCCGAACCATTTTTTGTTGTCTCTGTCTGATTACTTTGCGATAGTGTAACGTCTTCTTCCGTGTCGAATAATTTCATCTTTGATCTATTTATTCCAATTAAAAACTTCCGATTTGCCGCAGCGTCATTGTACCGGTTTTTAAGTTGTTTCACCATCACCACTCCCATCTCGTCCAAGTCTTCTGTAGAAACCAATGCAAACATAAAGTCTGCGGTTGCTGGCAATCCGAAAGACTCCGAAGTGTCTGTCAGATCAACATCCGTACTTGAAAAACCTTGTCGATTTGTTTGAGTGGCGGTGAACAACGGAACATCATATTCTACTGCTAAGCCACGAAGTTCCTCCGCAATGGATTTAATAAGCGTGTATGAATTAACCATACCAGTGTTTTTAAATCTAGCACTGGCACATATATTTAGGTAATCTATAAAGATGATATCTGGAACAAAAGACTTTTTCAGCTTTAATTCTTCAATTAAATGTCGGAAGTGATTGACATTTGCAGTTGCAGTTGGGTATTCCTTGACAATAAGTTTACCTTTGACCGTTGACTTGATCTTCTCGATCTTTTTGTCATACATCATCTTCGGGAGTTGCTTCAGATCATCCAATTGAATGTCCATAAGATTCGCGTCGATTCTCTCGGCGATTCTCTCTTCGGCCATTTCGCATGTGATGTACAGAACATTCTTTCCTTGTGTCAAACAGTTTGCTGCATGATGACACATGAAAAGAGACTTACCAACACCAGTCCCGGCAAGACAAACATTGAGTGTCTTACTCGGAGTACCGCCGCCGGTAATGGTATTAAAATACTCTAGATCGAAGGAGGTTCTACTTTCGACTTTGTGGTAGAACTCGTATCGGTCGTCGGAGTCTTCGATGTAGTCGTGTCCGATGTGGGCGTCGAAGCAGACGGAGAGTGCGTCGGATAGGATGCTTGGGATTGCATTCTCTGTCTTTGACTTCGATTTGCCGTCAATGATGTGGATCGATTCCATGATCGCATTGTATACCGCCTTGTCTTTACAGAATTTTTCAGTGGTGTCGTATAACCAAGAGATTTCTTTCTCTTTCTCTGCATTTGAACATTCCTCTACAATTTCACATACCCGTTTAAAGGCATCCTCACTTAAAGTCTTGTCATCACTCAGAGCAATAATCAACGATTCTTTTGAAGGCTGACTATTATACTTTTCAATATAAGAAACTACATGGTTTAATACTGTCTTCTCGTTATCATCATGAAAGTAAGATTTTTCCAGAAACGGAAGAACCTTTCTTGTGTACTCTTCATTCGTCAACAGTTGAGAGAGTATCAGTCTCTCCACCGTCAAGTTTAACATACTCATTTGTCTGATCCTCACTATACTTGTCGTTAAGAAATTCCATTATAATGTCCCCAACTAACTTCTTCAAGTGTTTAGTTTCTTTTTTGTTGTTGGGGTTTTCTAGAATTTCAAATTCATACTTAAACGTCATCTGGTCTTCGCCTTCGATGGGTTCAAACCCAACGCGACCAATAAGAAAAACGATGCCGTTGAATTTCTTTTCCAAAATTCGAACGGCAAATCGATCTTTTTCATGCGGGATCAGTTGATACTTCGGCTTCTTCGGTGTGTGACCCATACTTGAATTCCTTTCCAACTGCTTCTTCCAGTTGGCTCATAATATCTTCAGTAAAATACTTTTCTGGATTCTTGTAGACTGACTTCTCAAATGCCTTTGTTCCATCAGGAAACTCCAGTCGAGTAGAAACCTTCTTGATAATTTCATACTTAAGGGCAATGTCAACCAAACCATAGTATGGATGAAGTCCCTCTTCATAATTTAGCATGACATCAATCATTGAGTTTTCCTTCGTCAGTCGAGACTTGAAGTTCTTACAATGAATGATATTTCCGATAACGTCAGTTCCTTCCTTCACCTTCTTCTTGGACAGATAGATGATGGTAGATGCGGCATACTTCAGACCAGAACCACCACCCATAGTTTTCGTTGGGAACATAGATCCCACGACATCATATGTATGGTTAGTCATGATGAGTGGAATGCCTGCCTTACCCAACTTAAGAGTAAGAACACGGAACGTGGCCTTTACCAATTGAGCTCGAGTCATGTCCCGAGTCTCCTTACCATCGGCAGTGTCGGTCATTTCCTTACTAGTAGAAAGCATTCCAAGAGAATCTAGAACAACCAGTACAGGCTTCTGATCGGCCTTCTTCTGTTCTAGATGTTGATCTACGATAGTAATAGCCTGATGTCGAAATTCTTCAACGGTACTGACAGGAAAGATAGCGATCCGGCCGGGGTCGATGCCCCGGTCGCGGATCATATCAGATGTAATTGCCTGTTCAGTATCAAAATAAAGAACCACTCCATCAGGACGGTCACGAAGGAAACGATGCACAAGTGAAAGTGCAAAGTATGTTTTACCAGTTGCAGATTCACCTGCAATTGCGGTAATCTTGTTGTCTGGAATACCTCCATACAAAGATCCACTCACAAGAGCGTTGAAACTGTAAGATCCAGTATCAACAAAACCCGTGATGTCACTTCCTTCGATCCCGTCGTCTGCGACAACAGCATACTTGTTGCCAGAATTCTTTACAATGTCACTGAGGTAACTCATAGATCAGGGGGCTCCAATCACGCCGGCGACTTCCTGAACTTCCTTGTTAGGAACAATAAGTTGAGGAGCATCACTGTGAACTCGTTCGAACTCAGAAGCGAGTTCTGCGTGAGCTCCGATGACCCAAGCAACAACCTTCTCATCAAGAGTAATGGTGTTGTCATAATCGGCGTAAGGCATCCACGGAGCCAGACCGATGTTGTTCTGACCAGTAGGAACGATCAGACAGGGGAGGGTAAGAGTGTGCGTGCCACCATCACCAGAGTATTCGCAGATGAGTTCTTCACCTGACATAAGACGTACGATGCGTACATTTTCAATGTTAACTTTCTTCTTTTCAGCCATTATGTTCTCCTTTAAATGAACAATGATTCTAAACTTGAGACCTTCTCGGTCTTCCATCCTATCACATTTAGAATAGAAGTCAAGGGGTCAATAAAACTTTTCTGAAACTGTGTGGTGTAATCCACATACTTCTTGTCAATCAGATCCATCGGGTATCTCGAAACGAAAGATATAACTTGATCACCCTTCGATCCACAAATTGGATTCTGTTCCTTCAACATAACAAACTTGACCTTCTCACCCTCGTTGATCAATTGATACTTACGATCGAGTTTGTTCTTTTTGATGTAGTGATTGTAGAGTAAGGCACCCTTCACTGCAATCGGTGTACTCTTCTTGTAAATGCTGGAAGAGTCAATATATTTAGTCAAGTTACTGACACTCCGAGGAAAGGCAATGTCTTCCACATCAAGATTCATGAACTCGTCTTTTCGATCTGCAATGTAATCGACAAGTGTTTCTTCGTTCTCATTCATGATGATGCGAATCGATTCCTTGAGCCAGTCCCGCACAACTTGCGGTGTGGAAGATCGAGTCGTTTCGATACCCATGATCTTCCTCTTCGGTGGATCATATCGAACCCCCTCGGAATCATGCACGTTGAGCATGTATCGTTTCTTTGCAGTCCAGATACCTACGTCTGCAATTACTTCTCGTTCCATTACCATCTTGTTATCATACGCACTCATAAGAGTACAGAGTTCTTCGTACTTCTTGTCGATGAATGGTTGAATTATCTCTCTGCATGATTTATCAAGAAATTCCACCACCTCTCTATCAGATTTACCATCACCAAGAAAATGATCAACAAGCCCGCCAAGCCGGAGATACACAGAGTCAGTGTCCGATGCAACCACATAATCAACATCCTTTGTCTTTAGTGTTTGATTTAAAAATGAATTCAAATGATTGATGATCCAACGAATACTCAGTTGACCAGACAAGGTAATAGCTTCAGCCATCAACACATCATAATAACGAAACCATTCATTACCGATCGCACCATAAGCAGAGTTCAATTGGATCTTACGAACCTGTTGGAAGTTATGAAACTTTGCAATATCATAATCCAACTCCTTGTTGTTTGGATCCTTCTGCTTTTGTTTCTCGCATTCGATCATCTTCTTCTTGTACATCTTGCGTTCTACATACATCTTCTCCATCAGGGCAGGCAAGAATCCCTGATGATCCTTTGAGTAACAACTACCGTTCGCGGCAACCGAGTACCCATGTGACTTGAACTCTTCAATCTTCTCGAAAGTTCCCTTTGCATAAAAATTATCTGGACCATTCAAGATATTGTTCGGACCAATACCAAATCGACTGTCTTCCGACATTGGAACCAATGTTTCGGGACTGATGTTGTATTGCATAATCAAGTGAGGGTACAGGGAATTCAAGTCAAACGAGACAACCCACTCGTGTCGGCCGACGATCGGTTCCTTCACATAAGCACCAGCATACTGTTCGTTCTTACTCTGCCCCTTCTTCTGGGGAATAACGATATTACGTTCATTCAGATAATGATAGATGATCTGATCCCAAGTACGAACTTGTGAATAGACATCCATAAAGTTCACCTTGGCAGAATAAGCCAACGCAACGGCAAGTTCCATCAACTTAAGTTTGTCTTCGAGTCGTTTGACTAGAAGAGTATCTTGGTAGTTATATTGAACAAACTTGTTAAAGTCTTTCTGGTAGAACTCCGCGATGTTATCGAACTCCTCGTATGAGATCTTCTTCTCACCGAGTTCGATGTTGGCAATATGATCGAGACGATACGACTCCTGACTAGTGTAAGTAAAAGTCAAGTACAATTCGTAGTAGTCGAGAGTGGCAATACCAAGCAACTCATAGGCTGTCTGTTCACGATTCATACGAACAACCGTTCGTTCCTTGATCACGTTCCACGGCGAAAGAGTCTTGGCAACCTTGTCACCAAAGACTCGTTTGATTCGATTGTACAGATAAGGAATATCAAAGAATCGAATGTTCCATCCACTGATGATGTCGGGATACTCCTGCATCCAAACATTCAAAAACTCCTGTAGAACATACTCTTCGTCGTGATGACTGTAACATACAGCATCTTCTGGTTGATCAAATTCACCGCGAGCAAAGACCCACTTCTTGTCACCGATGATCAATGTGATTGCGATCACTTCCTCTTCGGGATCATCGATCTTTGGAAATCCATTCTCACATGTGGTTTCAATATCAATATAACCAACACGAATATCATCGAACTTGTAGTCCACTTCACCGGGATGAATCTTACCGATGAACTGGTAAATATAATCCGTGTTTCCATAGATCTCAAATCCAGTCACACCAGAATATTTCTGAATAAATTCACGACAGTCATTCATATTGCCGGGTTCGATCGATTCTACATTCTTACCTTCAAGAGTTTTCCATTCACTCTCCTTGTTCGAAGGAATGAATAGGGTGGGACGAAACTCCACTTCCTTGCGGAAGGGAGTCCCATCATTCACCCCACGAACCAAGATTTTGTTTCCCCGGCGAGCCACATTTGTATAAAAGACATCAGACATTCTTATCAAGTTCTCGCTTTACTTTATTCCAATGTGCAGTGGTTGCACTCTTCTTGTGTCCGTTCGGACCACCATTGTGAATTCTCGACATATCTTCGTATCGAGGCATTCTTCCGAGTCGCTTCTCAGTGGCATACCTGTTCAGATAGGCAACAACTACGCGCTCGGAATACTGGCGATCAAAACAATCTTCATACTTGCCGCCGATGGTAGGATCGAACTCCAAAGCATCTTTCCAATAAATCTTCCAGATTTGATAAGGTCCAATTGCTTTTCCTCCATCACCAATTGCGTCATCATTTCCTCCACTTTCAACAGCTCTCAGAGCCGACAGAAAACGAGAATCCTTCGGGGAGGGGTGGGATGTCTGCGTCTGAAACAGACTTGTCATTACCATCAAACAGCATAAGCTGCGGATCATCTTGCGATTCCTTGTCCTTGAGGTACGCCGAGAGGAGTACCATGTAGTTGATTACATCCACTATTGTATCATTAAAACTCTCGTTGGCAACGTGCATCTTCCCACAATCTATAAAAGATGAGAGACGACTCATCTTGTCAGTGATGCGAGTCATGAAACCCTGTTCGGTGGTGCAGATACCCATCGCTTCTACGCGAGTAAAGTTAGCAAAAGGTTCGTTACCATGATCTCCGGCATAATCTCGATTCTTGAGATTCATTAATTCTTTGGCGTCCGAACAAAGTTCGGTGTGATAATTTAAAAGTTCATCGCGTGTCATATTATACTCCTGTTGAACCAAATCCGCCTTTGCGGTTGGTCTTTTGTGTCTTGGGTGATGCTTGGGTGTAGGTGATAAATTGTACTCTACGAGCGGGTTCGATAATTTCTACCTGTGCAACTCGATCACCATGCTTAATCTGAAAGGGGGTGCTGGTCGTGTTCCATAGAGGAATAAAAACTTCCTCGCAATAGTCAGAGTCAATCACACCCTCTGCGTTGATGAGAGTTACGCCGTTCTTCCATGCAAGACCAGATCGCGGATGAAGACGGGCAGAGAAACCAATGGGGATGTTCATCACCATACCAGTGGGGATCAACGCACGGCACTTTGGTCCGAGTTCAAATGTACACATGGGCGTGTCGTCTTCGAAGACAACATGTGGTGTAGTTGTATGTGCTTGGTTATAACAGTCGAACCAATTGATGTCACGAATGGTTGGCGCAACATCTTCGGGAGTGACTGGACCACGCAGATGTGCGTGAATGTCATAACAGGCAGACTCATCACTGCCTAGTTTCAGTTCAAGTGTATTGGGATACAACTTGTGGATTTTCATCGTCTCGGACATAATATCTCCATAAAGTAAAAGGTCATACAGAAGTATAACCTGTCAAATTCAAATGTCAAGTATTTTATTTAGACTCGTCGCCAGACGATTGGATTGTCACTGATCTTCTGAAACGATCTTCCTGAAACTACAACCACATCACCAGTATTACCAGAACTTAAAGATAAATCTCCAGTATCACCTACAAATACTGGAGATGCTTTCTGAACAAAGTTACCACCAACAGGAGTACCCAGATTGTTTTTATATAACCAGACAGGCGAGTCGTCATAAGCACGAAAATCACCAGACAAACCGTTAATAAACTTTGGATCCACTACACGGTTAGGTCCAAATCCTGTACCACCCGAAACATAAGCAGGAACATCTTCTGTTGTATTGTTCCAAAATATATTATTCATAAACGAAGTGGTTTTTAACGCAGGTTCTCCGTTAAAATAAAGTGGTTGTCCATTAAAAATAAATACGTTTCCATCAATTCTTCTTCCGTATGTAGAATTACCATAATCAGTATCGCTATAATGGGCCTGCTCTAGTTCTAGTACGCGGCCTTCATTACCTATGAATATACAACGTGATATTTCATCTTTGGTATATTCATTTGAAGCGTGAAGATTTATTAATTTTGAACTACTGTCATAACCATTCCTCAAAAATACACAGTTCTCCATCACGGAACCCTGTCCACTTAAACTTTGAGTCATAAGGACATATGATGTACCTGATACTGTCGCGTTTCCTTCAAACCAACAGTTTCTCATGTCAAAATTTGGTCCGCGGCCGGCATTGGTCACGGTATAGTTACCAGTGGTAATGAGAGCCCTGTTGCTATCAAAACCCTGATTGCCTTTAAACTTACAATTATTGTAGTAGTAGTAACCGTTGTAGTTACCAAATCCTATCAGCCCGTTATTAACTTTATTATCAATCCATTGGCAATTTTTAAATCTAAATCCAGCAAATTCTGCATCATATGAAGTAAACATTACATAATCGGGATTACTATTCGTGTCTCTGTCTGCGTCTTTCCATCTTATGTTTTGCCATAAAACATCTTGTCCAGACATGTTGCCGGAACCAAAACCATATAAAAAATAGTTGTATGTAAATCCAGATAAATCAAAGTCAAAGAAAACATCTTCATAAGCATTTCCATCTGCACTCAGACCTCTTATGGTGAATTCTCCACCAGAATTGGTAAAACAATAATCAAGAGAAGTGTTAGTTCCGTTGGTGCTAAATGGTCCCGTATATGCAGTACCTTCATTGACTAAAAACAAAGCAGCATTATCTATGCTACCAGCAGAGACACCAGTAAAACACAACTCATCAACAGCGTTCTGCCAAGTTTTCCATGCGGAAGAAAAACTTTTACCGTCGTTCGAGTCATCACCGTTTACTGGACGAACGTAATATACTTGTTCGTTTGCTATAGTCATTTATCATCCAAGAAGAGGTCGAACACATGGTTTCTGAATAATTGCTTGTGCTGTCATGTCAAGATCGCCGAGTAGTGCATCAAAGACTGCTGCGACTGCTTGGATGTCAGCACCACTGAGTCGTGAGATACCCTCTGCATCTCTACCGTCTTCTACCATTTCATTAGGGTCATTTGGAAAGTCTCCGCTGAGTCCTGCCCACTTGATTGTAAAGTCGGCACCTCTTGCATTCGAGGCACGAACATTTTCGCACATCGGTCTGATGTACTCGTTTACGAACTTAATTGCTTCTGGGTCTGTAATGGCCATTTTAGTGAATCTCCTTAGATTATTTGTTATCTACTATCTATGTATCAAATCTACACGTTTTTCCATACTCTGGGATTCTCTTGTACTAACTGGAAGGAATTTCCACTTACATCAACAATATCACCAACATCACCTGTACCAAGGGAAAGTGAACCAGAGTCGATGATGGGACTGTAGAATGGACTAGGAACTACCGATCCTTGAGTATTGAACGATGTTCTGGTTGTCGCAGTCAAACCGTTTGGAGGACTCGGAAGACCCAACAATCCTTTTATCAAAGCACCACCGCCAGCAGTATCGTTTATTTGATAATCATCAGTATCTATAAATGGACTCGATGTAAGTTGAATATCTTCTAACTTTGCTAGATCACTTATATTACTATAATTACCAGAAGTGTTATTATAAAAAGCATTTTGCACTGAACTAATACTATTTTCTGTAGTACTGACAACTTGTCCGTTTTGATAACCATACACACATTCAGTCATGATATTTCCGTATGTTAATACTTGGTTGCCGCTGCCGGCGGCGAGGCCTTCATCTGCGCGAATACCAACATTAGCACCAACAATTGTATTGTTTATTGCAGAACTAGAATTGCCTAGGTTATTAATATTATTAAACAGAATACCATAACCAGTATTAGAATTATCTGTAAATACTATCGTATTTCCGATCGCTTGTCCTGAACGATACCCACAATCTATATATAGCCCATTCCCACTAGAGGCAGTTTGTTTAATGTAAGAATTTACAACGACCGTTCGGCGACCAAACACCACATTACTACATGGACCTTCTGCATAAGAATCTACCAAAACCCCACCCTCACCCAGATCTATAGCAACTTGGGTTCCAGTTGTAATTTTTGCCCTACATTTATAAATTATTCCTCCGTTTACCCTAAAGACTTGTGTATTTCCGTTATTGTTTTCAAAATCGAGATGTTTAAATATTATTGTGCTGCCAGAAGTTCTTCTTAGACATCCACTTCCTAGAAATGGACCACCATCTCCCGGAGTATTCGTATATCCCTCAACTACTGTTGGTTCGTCTTCAGTACCAGAAAGTGTATAATAAACATACCCATATGAATCTTCGGTAACATCATGACGTACCCCACCAGTCGCTGCTTTCAGATACAAAGTAGAACCAGCAGTTAACCCGGTCATTGCTGTAACAAGACTAGTCCAAGCATCTGCTTCGCTTGTCCCATCGTTATTACCAGTAGCACCATTAAAATAATAGTAAGTTGCCATTAGTTATATTAACCTGCGAAAGTGATGCCCTTGAGTGCGTTTGCAGCAGTGGTTAATTGTCCTGCTGTCACAACAAACTGGTCAATTAGACCTTCGTCTATTGCGTTTCGTTCTTCTTCTGTGGTGTAGATCACACCAAGTTTAGTGATGTTACCCTCGATCTTAGTCATAAGGGTCATGATGTCTGCCATTGGATATAATGATTTCATTATAAGTCTCCTTTATACTATGTATCTTCCCTGCGATGTGGATTCGCAATGTGCCTAAATTCTTTATCGCCGTATAACAAGTGATCTACCTGATCCATGTAAAGAATCTCGTCGAGTTCATTTGGATCAATCAACTCTTCTTCTTTCTCGTCATACAGTTCAGGATTATTTTCTAGAACCAACAGTCGGTCTTCCCAGTCTCTTCGGTTGTCAAAGGTTTCTAGATTTGGTTGTCCAGTTGTAAGTGTATTCCCCTCAGTTATAGTGCCACTATGCACGACATCATCGTCGTTGTGTGCGATCCACCATGTGGGTTGAGTTGCTATAAATTCGTTTATTGATGGTGGCATTATGCTTGTCCTGAGTCATTTACTGTCCAACCCAAAGTGCTAACCAGATACGCTCTTGCGGTTACTGCATCAGTATATTGACCTGATCCGATACCACCGTAGGTTGTATTGTTGTATTGAAGACCAGAACCGCCAAGAATTTCAGCAGTTGTATAACTGTTATCATAAGCCCAGTTTGCAAGACAGATTATCCACTTACTATAGTTTTCTACACTCATAGCAGTATTGTCTAACATATTATTAAAGAAGGTGTTATTTGCAGACATTCCACCGTCATTCGTTCCCCACGCACTAATATCTTGATTAAAAGAAGATGCATCTTGAAACATTCTTTGTAGTGAAGTCTGGCTCGCAAAAGACCAACTGGAGAGGTCATGATTAAACGGGCAAGATCTAAAGACTTGGGAAAAAGATCCGACATTCGATGTGTCCCAATTATCGAGATCATCTACACCGTCATTAGTAAAAGCAGTGGATCGAAATATACTTGCGATGTTAGTGGTATTGCTCAGATCCCACTCACCAACATAACAGTTAAAGTTAGTTTGACCGAAAAAACTTAGTGAGAAAACGCCCGGGGAAAAATCTGGATTGTCGAACCAATACAATTTTTTGTTATTTCCGTATGGATCTTTCCAGAAACTCGGATTGCTGCTGTTACCGTTGCTACGAAAGAAGGTTTGTAGGGATCTATTAGATGTAGAGGAAATGATTGGGTAATTTTGAAGATACGCCATGTCCCAACCGGGGGATTGAGCACGAAATCCAAATTGTAGTCCCCCATTGCCGCTGTTGCAATTGTGCATAATCAAACCAAAACTAATTATTTTTGATTGTCCGGTGTCTGGAATTCCTTCCCAAATATTGGGCCAATCCCTGTAAAAACTTTCGAAAGCAATATCATTATCTGGGTTGTTTCTATCAAAGTCTTGTTGCCAAATCCTAATTCTATATGGTCCAGTACCGGCATATGTATGTGATGCTACGGTCGATACTTGCACATCACTGAATCTTTCAATTGCACTACCATCACCCCAATCAATATAGATATGATCACCAGTTGCAGCGGAATCAGAACTCTTTGTTAATTTTTGTGTTGTACCGGCACTAGCGAATTCTGTCTGCAATTCAAATGCAGTATTATTTCCGTTCATTACTCCGCCGAACCAATTCATTGCGTGTACCTCACTGCAAATCGGAGATCGAAACAATTACTTACATTACTAAGAGTCATGTCAAGAGTACCCCCCACTGGCAGTGTAGTATTCGCAAGAGATCCAGTCACACCAGTGGGAGAAATATTGATGGAGGAAATTGTTCCGTTCTGTCCAGCAATACCAGCAGAACATCCGCCAGTTGCACAGATTGCATAGAACTCGGTTACCGTTCTTTCCACTGGAAGTCTGGGGTCAAGATAGTATGTCTTCACGATTGCAGATTCAAGGTGTCCTGAATAAGAGGCAGTTACCTGAGACGGACCAGTAGGACCAGTGACACCATTGGTTCCATTAGTACCGTTGGTTCCATTTGTACCAGCTTCACCAGTAGGACCAGTGACACCATTGGTTCCATTAGTACCGTTGGTTCCATTTGTACCAGCTTCACCAGTAGGACCAGTGACACCATTGGTTCCATTAGTACCG
>Ga0181377_1000204_pt1 | contig 23572 bp, 6 predicted proteins | sample LowvirmetaG_9_FD_130160 | JGI IMG/M metagenome (GOLD analysis project Ga0181377, IMG submission 130160) | Marine viral communities from the Subarctic Pacific Ocean - Lowphox_13 viral metaG | ecosystem: Environmental > Aquatic > Marine > Oceanic | place: Subarctic Pacific Ocean | collected 2015-12-10
ACTGAAAGCTACAATAGGTGCAATATTGTAGTTATTACCCATATCGGTGATGGATATTGAATTTACTGATCCACCAGAACAAAGGGTAGCTGTAGCCAAAGCAGTTTCCGCAACACCAACGAGAACTAGAGTCTTAGTGAAACCAGTGCTGATTTCTGTGACTTCATCATCAACATCTTCAATACCAGTGTCGATGACCTCATCCTCATATCTGTAGAGTTCACATTTTAGTTGATAGACATAGTTCTTCTCTAATTGATAGAATGGTTGTTCATGTTCAACATACTTAATCTCAAAAAGTTTATCACCAAGTGGAAACCAGATAAGATCACCCTCTCTTGGTCTGTGAGTGACACCCTTCATGTTGGGGATATCCTTCATAAAGGGTGAAATGTAATCTGAGAATCTTTCTCTAGAGATAACTAATGTCAGGTCATCTTTCTCTTGAATACCAAACTTAGAAAGAATTGTTCCCTGTCCACCAAATCCTTCATAACTATCCACATATGCTTCAAGTGGATAGGCATGTTCAAACTTCGATTCGATAACCTCCTTGATTATCTTTTTCTCAGTTGCATACTGTCTTGGGAGGTAGTACACTTCTACCCCATACATTTTAAGTTGTTCGTTTACTAGGTTCTGAACTAAATTTTGCTCGTTCTTAGAACCATTGAGGAAATATGGATTAAGCATAACATCTTACCCGATAAGATCAAGAGGTGGAATTTCATATGTGGACATCATCTTCTCCTCAATTTTATCAAGTTCAGACTGTGCATCATCATAGATTTGTCTTCCGTTAAACTCAATACCACCAGGTAGTTTTACACCCTGGAACTTGATTAAGTTTTGACCCCATTGTTTCTTAATTAGAGATGTTAGATACTTTTTCAGAAATGGATCATTAAATACACCAGTAGCTTCATTAGGATTGAGAACCTTCCAACAATCGATAACAAGATAATCACCAACAATTAAATCATCATATGATACATCAAGATACATCCTATCTTGTCTTTGGTTAAATCTGATTGCTTTATGTGTGTTCAATAGGAAATTCAATGTCTCAAGATAAGACATTGACATTGAATATGACAGAATGTCCTGTGTTCCCCAGTAGTGAACATCATTCAGAAACATCTGATACTTTAAACTGAACATGTTTCTGGTACTAACACCCATTAGGGCATCCCACTGATATACCTTATTGATACCAATTACATCCTTAGGGATCTCAAGATAATTACTGTTTTCGTAGTAAGTGAAGGTTGTACTCGTACCTTCAATACTAGTGGTAGCTGATGTGGCAGCCATACCAACTGACCCCCTACCACTTGGGGCTCCAGGGGGGACAGCTTTGGCTCTGTCTTTATCTGCTTCAGTAATTTCGTACTTCAGAAATGTCTGAATTACCCCATCAAAATGTCTCTGTTGAAACAGTTGAATAGCGTCATCCAATAAATCTTGGACCTGCTCATCAGCGACATTGATTTCAACTACAGGGGCACCCAACTGTCTCAAGCAGTAATCAATCAGTTCTTGTCTAGAAGAGGGCTGCGCCATTTATATACTATAACTTTTTACTATTTAGATAGCCGCGGAAACCCCAGATATAACGGTAACATTGCCCTCAGCCAATCTATACACCGTTGTTCCAGAACCCACAAGAATGTCCCAAACATATCTACCTGGGTTCAGATCACCAGTCAAACTCTTGTTCATAGTGAGTTTAAATTCACCATCAAATGCACTAGTGAAACCAACAGTAAAATTACCAGCAACACCTGTGCTAGATCCAATAGATGCAGATTTGGCCATCGAAGATGAACCACTATAACCAGTAAAATCAAAATTAGATTTATCTGGTCTTACAACTTTGAATGTAGAAGTAAAATCAGTTCTAGTACTGATGACCAAATTGACTCCATATGCTTCCGCACTGGAGTCAGGATTGAAAGTGATTGTATTATTGGCCATTTGTTAATTGTTGTAACATACGTTTGATATCACCAATATCAGATTCAAGTTTGTCAATCCTCTCCTTTTCGGAGAGGAGTTTATCTCTGTTAGATACATATGATTCATAATCATTGGATCTATTATCGATAATAGATCCTGTTTCACTGTCACGAAATAGACCCAATTGACCTTTTACTGGAATAAGTGTCATGCTAAACCTAATGCTCTAAAGTTTTTGATGAAAGGTGGTTGTGCTTGATTGGTTGATGTACCAATCAATTTAATTCTAAAGGATGAGAATAATGGAAGATTATCAATCGAGAACTTGAGTTCCCTATACAGACTCAATGAAGCATTTGGGTCGTGATCATCAGTCTTAGGTGTTCTGATATCAGTGCTACCATTACTCTTGGAAGGATCGGCTACAGAACCATTTGGTAGGAAATTATTAGTTCCTGGGAATGGTATGAAAATAACATCTTCTAACTTTTCTTGATCAAGAACATAGAAGGCTCTGATGTCAGAATTTTCTGTCAAATAAGCGTCCAGAAGAACTTGGATTGAAGTTCCAGGATTTTTAAGTCTAATATTTTTTGTTACATAGAAGAAATTGTTAGGATCATCTTTAGTTGTATTTACCCTAGAATCGTTAGCATAATCTGTAATTGGTTGATTTACTCTGTTTGATGTAAGTGTCATAGCTACTTGGTCAAGATCAAGACCAGGAGAAATTCTCGTGTCATTTGTGGACATATTAAGACCAACTGTGAGTGACCTGTTACCTGGAAGATTGTCTAGGAAAGTTTTTTCATTGATTGATGAACAAATCATTCTCATAGAATCAAAATAATTATTTCTATCAAGTCCAATTTGTTTAAATCCTTGGTCGAGGAATGAATTTTCATTACCAGAGATACTAGTAGCGGAGACTGTTCTCATGGTTGCATCGATAGATGTTCCAGTTGGTGTAATAGTTGCAAAATCAGGAACTACCTGAGAGAATGGAACATTGTAAGTTCCCCTCATATTTGATCCACCACCAAAAGTTGTTTTCTCAAAGAACGCTTTTCCAGAACCAGTATTGACACTCCTATCAATGCCATTTTTTGACATGTCAATTTTAATTTTGTAGAAGTCTAGACCAAATGGGTTTGACTCAGTCACTTCATTAAGATTATGTGTCTTGTTGATTCTTCTCAATGACACACCATCAAATTCATACTTACTTATAGTATCATTTTGGGTGTGATTGGTAACGTTTGTATTGTCAATACCTCTGGTAATACCAGTCAAGGAATCTGATCCTGTTCCTGTATATGAAATAATTTCATCACCAATTTTGATATATCCAGGGTTTGTGGATGCAACATTAACACCTTCAAACTCATCCAAGTTGGCCGTGGTCCCAACAGAAATACTTCCTGTATCACTATCACCATAATCTACAGATAGATTTGTGGGTGTTATACTGGTGTTAACATTTGAAATAGTGACAATGTTACCACTTGAATGCATACCATGGTTTTTATGAGAAACTATGATGTGAAGACCATCATTAACTACAGTAATTGGTGATACTGGAGACACACCTCCTGGATTTCTAGAAACATCAAGTATATTTGTGACGCCATCACTATTCTGATACCTCAGAATAGCCGTATTAGAACTGGTATCAAACTCCCCCTGAACGTCAGTAATATTCAGTTCATTATTACCAAAGATGGTTGAGATAGAAACTTTAATACCTTCACCAAGTCCCGATCCAATTGTGACTGGTGCGATAATGTCACCTATCTGATAACCTCTTCCTCCACCAATAATTGTAGCCCCAATAGCAACTCCATTTTTGATGAAGAAACTAGCGGTAGCATTGATACCATGACCAGTAATGGATGTCATAGCCACATCAGTATATTCAAATTCACCAGAGAATGGGGTATATCCAACACCAGCATTAGTAATGTTTAATTCTCCTGTTATAACTGATCCACCATATCCAACAAATCTACCAGTCGCTCCACTTTCATCCTGAGTAATTAGTTGACCATCTAACAACCCAACATCAGCAACTGTGGTTCCAAGACCCACTCTGATGGTCCTAGATTCAACAACAAGTGAGTTATTTGGAATGACTTCTAAATCTTGTGGGAGAGGTGGATTGAATAACTGAACGGAACCAGTAGGAACAAAGTCAGCTCTAAACAGTCGGAAGGTAAGATCTTCATACTGAGATGGTGTCCATACAGAAGCGTTTTGTGACTTGTATAATGAACCCAATAGTCTCTGTGTAGAAACAATAACCTGTCCTTCTTCTGTACCATCCAATGTTGAAACATCAGTATCACCCAATCTTGAAATCCATACTCTATACTCGGTGGAGTTGGAGAGGATGATAATTGCATATTCTCTCTGACCATTTAGATAAACAGGAGATTCAAATTCGAATTTTGTTTCTATACTGGCATCATTTGAGATAGTAATCTCATCAGGTTCTTTCTCTACAGTAGAGTATGGGAGAATTTTCTGACTTGGAGTCCCCAATTCAACTTCACGAATTTCAATTGTAACTGGTATATCAAAATCAGTTGGTTTTTGTTGGAAGTATAATCCAAGAGACGTAATGTAAATCCCTGTTTCATCATCAACAATAAAGGTTTGTGCCAGAGGGTCTTTATATTCACCAGTTAACCTTGAATTAAAACTACCAACGTTTCCATCTGTAGATGCCGCTGCTTCATCACTAATTTGACTACTAATAGTTCTTGGATCATCAGTAACTGATTCAGTTTCAACTCTAGCATTTCTTAAAGACAGTGTTGTTTGTTCGGTAGTATCTGTATCACCCCTTGAGAAGAAAATATCTTCGGCAGAGGTAGTAACCGTACCAGGAATTTTACTATTGATATCACTACTAGTGAGTCTCAATACTGATCTACCAGTTTCAAATGGAGTAACTGAATCATCATCGGAACTTGGAACTCTATAAGAACCAATCAGTGTGCCAATTCTGTCAGTAATAAGTTTTCTTGAGGTAACTTTAGCTTCTGCTCCACTGCTAGCTCCCCTAAGTATCATTTCCTCAGCAATGTATCCTGAATATTCAACTTCACTTTGATCAGCTAAAGAAGCCATATCGACATTCAATACAGTCGTTGTTTGTGTATAACTATCGGGAAGGTCTTCACGACCAGCAACATTTGTAGATACATTAATATCACCAAATTCAGCACTAATAGTAGTACCCGTTGAAGAAATATATGGGTTTTCGTTATATGTGTCAGTAGCTTCATCATATGGACCATACTTATGATTGGCGGAAGCAACTCTGAACGAAATCTCTGGTGCTACAGACTCACTGGACCCACTATTGTCTTCTCCTGTTGTAGATGGATCATAATCTTCACCCATGACACCCTTAACAAGCTCTCCGACTTCAAATGTGCCAGAGACCATTTCAATTTCAATTAGTTTAGGTACACAATACTTATTAACATCAACATTATCGAAGAAAGCATAAACCTCAGTGAATGGTTTCAGACTTCTAGCCGTAAACGTAATATTACGAGATCTCATATACTGAATGACTTCACGAGATACGATACGATCACCGAAGGATTCGGTATCAATCGATTCGGTTATTTTTTGTTTAGTACCTGATCTTTCTTGAGTGAGCTCAACGCCAACAGTACCAGAGGCTTGAATACTTGTGTCTGTGAAGTTTTGTTCAACCTCAAAACGACTAGGAACTATACCATCATTCTTAGCTAATCTATTTGCCGCTCTTGTTCCACCACCTTTGAACATGGAGAGGAACTCTTCCGCTGTACCTTTTCTAAATGTGGTGTTATCATTCTCAGCAATACCCACAGATAAGTCGAGTGAAGGATTGACCTTTGTGGTTTCCCATGAGTTCCAGATAGTTGGTGATATACCTGTACTTGCCGTCCCATCGCCTTCAGCTCGTATAGCATCGAAAACAGCCAGGTATGAACCTTCCATATTGATATTTCTCGTCTCCATTTGAGTAACATCAATCCAGGTATCAACTGTTGGATCAAAGGAAATGTTACCTTGCCAGAAACGCACAAGGAAAGGAGTGACACTTTCAGACCTCGTAGCAAAACCTTGTTGCAACCAAGGTTCTTCTACTTCCTCATAATCAAGAGTGATCATTTGGCCAGACCTGGTCGTCCCAGCTCCAACGATATCAGCATATCTACTATCTTTATTGGTATTTGAGTCTTCACCAATACCAGCAATGGTTGAGTTTCCGACAACCATATCTATTGAAGTGGTATAGTGAGAAGGTCTCAAAGTGCCATTTTCTCTATCGATAGCGTTTTTAACACCAATAGTAGTATCTTGAGCTTGGAAACTTGTAAAATTATCAACAAAGATACCAGATTTGAATCTGTTCAAACCATTAGCGTCTGGAACAAACTGATTGATAGTGTTTGTCTCTAACTGATTCAGTGAAGTGTAGTACTCAAGATTTTTGATTCTTTGTTCCAGTTTAGAGATATCAGTCATTTGATATCTCTTATGTTTGATAAAGGTAGTCGTCACACTTCCAGCGTCAAATGTATAAGCTGGAATATAACAATTGGCTATATTCATTGCTCCATTAATGCCTTTTGGTGGTACTGGGTTATCAGCTGGAGCACCTCTCTTAACTTGGAAAACACCATTTCTATCAAGATAGATTCTGTCAATTCTTGGGAGATAGTAATTATAATCTACTATAATTGACTCATTAGAAGCCAGAACATCCTTAGAACTATGTTGACCCCCATTGAAAGTTCTACCAAAAAATTCTAATGGTGACCTTTCATTTGTAGTCCCTACAGTGAAAGATGAAACTCTAGGACGACCATCAACTATATCAGTAAGTCTAACACCCGAAATACTATTAATTTCTGAGCTATAATTAAAATCTCTGTATGAATTACATACAGTAATATCACCAGTGTCAGAAGTATTGTAAGATGATGATATGAAATAAACTCTCAATCTACTGTTAGGTACACCTGCACCATCTCTTCTTATGATTCTAGAATAATCATAAATTGACTTACTCTGACCTGTAAAGAAGTTAAAGTTTTTGGTTATATTCTTACTTCCAATGACAACATTTGAAGCAACAGCACTAACTCCAGATTTTTGGAAATTAACTACTTCGTTTGGTTGGAATCTGGAAAGATTTTCGTAAATAAAATTAACTGCGGTATCTGATTTCTTATCAACATAAATTGCTTTTGCTCCACTTATTGATCCGACGACTTCTTCGCCAAGAATCAAATCATTTGTGGTGTTCGTTGGTCCATCCAAACTACCAACAGTCATTGATGGAGATTCTGGATCCGAATTTGAACCATTACCACTAAACACACCATAAATCAAAATGACATCTGGTTCGTTAAGAGAAATAACTTTATCTTGAACTCTTGTTCCATATGGATAATTGCCATACGTTAAACCATCATTGAGAGTAGTTGATCCAATACCAGAACCAGAATCATTTGAATTTCTTATTACAATATTTTTTGCAAGATTCTTAGTTTTAATCTTCGGAGTGATATTAGTCTTACGAAGTGTTGTGATCAATTTACAATCACCGTCATTGGCAATACCATTAATCGTGAGTTGAGTGTTGCCAGAAGTGAATGTGAATTTATCAGATGTAAGAACTTCTATTTCTCCAGCATCATTAATTAAACTATATCTTTCTTCATCAAAAGACAAGAACACCTCATTAGTATCAGCATTAACAGTTCCAGTGGATCCGTCAGTTACTGTCACATCAAACTGTTTTCTGATTACCAAATCAGATTCTGTAATATTAACGTTGGAAATTAATTTTCTTGGGAAAATTGAAAAAAGAGACTCATTATCTGCCAGATTGTCATTTCTCGAAGTTGGAGTTGTTTGAGATCCAACTACTTCTAAATCTGAGGTAGTAGTGTTTGCAGTTGGAAGATCTCCATTTACAAAACCTGTGACACTTTGAACAGATTCAACAAGAATTGAATTGGTATTTACTTGAGTTACTCTATGAAGTGTTGGTAATGAGAGAGTTGCGTCAGAATATCTAACAAGATTTCCTGTGGTTACGATACCAGGGAAAGAAAGTGATGGATTGGTGACCGTGGAAACACCAGTAGCTACATCCTCTTTGGTAATGGATGCAATACCAATATTAACAGCACTAGTTGGAATTAAATCAGATGTAAATGTCCCAGCAGTACCTACAATACCATAAACTGATTGAACATCGGAAGTTTCATATTTTGTAGTATTGGTAATAGTTCTGTTTGTAGAATCTGAACCATCAAAAGTAATTCTTTCACCAATTGAGAACTGACCTTTAACATCGTAAACAGTAGCTGCTGTTCCAGTGTTTACATCATATCTAAGAAAACCAGAGGCTCCACTAGAACTACCCTCAATGAATGTTGGGGTGGTGAGATTAACTTCTTCATTAATTGTTAGTTCATTGTATGTCTGTACATCATATAATGATAATTCCCACTTATTAGTATTTTTATTGATAGCATCATAAGAACCAGATTCTAAAGAGAAATCATAAATTCTAGCAACACCAATTTCATCACCAGCAAGATCAGTTCTAGCAGATCCAATTCTTTGACTTCTCAAACTTAAAGTATTTGTGTTATCAAATCCAATAGTTGGTGATCCAGAAACGTTATGACCTGTAACCTTGGTTCAAAAACAAAAAGTTAGGGATTTTCCTCCAACATTTTTAGTTGTTCTTGCTTTTGGAGAATCTAAAAAGGTTGAACCAAGAGTTTCAACGGGATATCCTCTAACATAAGCCTTTCCAGGTCCAACTTTATAGACCATAAGGTCATCAGAAGGTGTCTGTCCACTTGTAGTGGTCTGATTCTGATTGTAGATACCTCTATTTCCGTATCCGTTATTTAAACTCTCTTTGACAGTCGTTACAAATTCTTTTACATAATAATGACCTGATTCATCAAAGGTTCTTGTTGCTAATTCATCTGCAAGAACGTTGTATTCAGTTCCAGTATTGGTATCTCTTAAACGACCATTTTGAACTTCTGCTAATTGAACGAAATTTTGGTCATTAAGGTCATTTCTACTTTTTTTAGATAAAAATGCAGTAATTTCTAGCCTATCAGCACCAGGTGCAGTAAAATTAGTGAAATTTCTAGCATTATCATTCAGAGATGGGTCAACATCAGCTGAAATTAAACTTTCAGTAACATTTAAACCAATTCTATAGTTGGGTGTGTTGTCATATTGATCAAGAATAAGAATCTGGTCTTCAACATCAACGAAAAATCCTCTGAGGAAGTAAACACCATTACTCAAAGCAAAAGCAGAACCAACGACGTTGGAATTTGTAGTCAAGGTTCTAGCAAAACCTTCACCATTGGCGATAAATGTCGAAGCAAAATTAATATTATCAGAAGTTAGAAGAACTTCATTATTTGAAAAAGTTTGAGTAGAGTTATCAGACGTACTTGACTCATAGTAGTCAACATAAATTGTACAAACACCTCTTTCAGACTCTTGACTGGTTATATATGTAACTATTTTAGCGGTTACCCCAGAAGTTGCACCAGTTATTTTCTTACCAATCAACTGTTTTAGGTAAAGATCAACGGGTATTCCTAAAAAATCAGAATCAATCTGAATCCCATAAAAATTAGGCAAATATGATAACTGTCCAGGAATAACTTTAGCTCCTTCTTTGAAGAAGTGAGTTCCCATATCTTCAATTTGGTTTTGAAGAATAGACTGAAGGTTATTTAACTCTCTTGCCTGGACTGGATACGCTGGTTTGAAGAGAACTTTATAATAGTTACTCTGCGGATCAAAGTCATCAAAGTAAGGAGCAACGTTGAGGTTAGTTTCCTGTGGCATGATTTCTTATTAGAATTGCAAGATGATCTTTACGTCTTCCTTCTGGGATGAAGACCTCGTGACAGAAGGTCTATTATCAACGTAGATGGTATTTCCAGAATATTTTTTCACTTCTGGTTGTGATACACCAGAAGTGAAACTTTGGCCCAAGTAATAGGTCCTATTATTTATTACTGTAGATATACCTGTAAAATCAGTGTCAATTTCAAGAGTAACTGATCCACCTAAGATATTAATAGAACCACCAGTAGTAATGTTAGATGTAAATCTATGAGCTGTGAATCCATAAATTGGATTTGAGTCCAAAGAACCATCACTGTTGAAACCTGCTGTAGTTCTATCCTGCCATAGTTTGAGAACTCCAGTAGTTTGATCATAAGAAACTACTCTACCAATAGCTGTCGAACCTGAACTAACCGTTTGAGTAACATAATTGTCTGGTGTGAAATTAACTGAACTATATCCAACACCAATAAGTTTCAGAGCGTAGACTGCACTAGATTTGTCAATATTTAAAATAGAGGATGAATCGTATGATTCGGGATTTTCAATTAAACCAATTCTTGCAAATTGGTTCCCGGTAATATAATCAGGATTATTGGTGTCATTCTCAAATCTAGCATATGTTAGAACACTAAATGCACCCAATTCTTTATAAATGTCATGACCATGACCTCCATCTGGAGGAACAATTATGTTAAAAACGGGTGATGTAGTTCCAGATGGAAGACCACCAGAGACAATGTCGAGTGTCCCAAAGGTATAACCAGAACCACCAGAAGAGACGGTGACAGATTCAACTTTTGAGTCATTATTTACAACTACAGTAGCCTCTCCACCGGTTCCATCACCAACAATAGGTACTCTTGTATAGGTGATGTTAGCTGTCCCCAAACCAACACCACGATTTCTTATGGTCACAATTTTAAGTTGACCACTTGTAGAAGCGTTTTGTCTTACAGATACATTATCACTACTAGTATCATACCAATCTGATGGTACTGGGATGTATTCTGTAGAGTCAAACTTAATTGCTTGACTTGGTTTAATAGTATAAAGGTATTTCCAGATATATCCGTCACCACTCGAACCAGCAGCTCTTGGTTCTAAGTCTGTGAATGTAGGTTCATCAAGAGATGGTCCACCTTGAAAATCATTCTCAGGATTTGCATTATTGAAGAGACAGATATAAATTCTGAAATCAGAATTCATTATGTAGTAGTTTGCATCATAAATGTCAAAAGATCCAGAGGGAAGAGACTGTTTATCTCTACTAATGTCATTTCTCCACATGTCATAGGTTATACCAGATGACCAAATGTTTTTTCTAACTACTTGACTGACATCTGAAGCACCAACTTTCTTCAGTGCCAACATCGTATCCCAATAGTCATTAGACTCATTGAGATTATCTTTTGGTGAGGGTGAATTAGTGTCCCAGTCAGACTGATAATTAGTCGCGTTTGGGAGCCCAATGAATGCGTAATAAGAATTTGTGGAAGATTGAACACCTGCCACAAAATTCTTAGCATTCAGAATACGAAGTTGATCAGTAATTATCGCTGCCATTTTAATAGGACTTTTTTGTTATTTATTGCAGTTTTGTAGTATTATATTTGTATGTAATTGAAAAACTTTAGGGGGTTGGTTCTTTGAACAAGACCAGAAGATGAGATTCCAGTATATCCATTGAGGTTATAGGAATTGAAATCTTGTGAACTTGATATTTCATTAAGGAAAATTTTACCCCAACTAAAGTCACCTGTCGTTGTTGAACCAAAACTTATAGTTCCAAACTGACTTACATTAGTTTCAATTCTTCTCACATAAGTTGATATGCCTGACACAGTTAATTCTACAGTTGACACACTGGAAACTTGATATACAGCATCTGAGAAGGTAGAAGCTATGGATAGTGTATTTCCACTATTATCTTGAGTTGTAAGAGCAACTCCAACATCAATATTAGTATCGTAAATTGTCAAGAAGTCACCTATACCAATTTCACTTACTGTTATTCCTGATCCCACGTATTCATCATCTCTGATAAATGAATCATAAGGAATAAACAAATCAAAAATCATTTTATTCTGTGAACCAGATTTGTTTGTTCCAAAACCAACAATTATTCCAAAATCACCCCCGAAAGAAGATACACTGATTTCTTCTTTTTTGAGTGCTGGCGATTCAAACAGAACTGTAGGAACCTGTGAACCAGTATATCCAACGCCACCATTAGTGATGGTAACTGAAGTTACTTCATCATTCGTGATGAAAGCCGTCGCTGTTGCAATAGTTGAAACACCAAGTGTTGATCCAATTGTGACTATAGGTGCTACAGTATACCCAAGACCAGCGTTAGTAATTGAAATACTAGTGATAGTACCAGCTGTTGATACAATAGCCGTACCAGAAGCTCCAACAATATTATCTTGTGATGTGATTGTGATGGAATCTTGGAAATCTCTAACTGTAGATTCATTATTTGAATCAAAGAGAGGTCTTAGATTATCAACATAAGCTACGGTAGAACCAGAACCAATTGGTTGAATCAAATAAGAAGTTGGATAAATTTGAGGTTCATAGTTAGTTCTATCTTTACCAATAACCTTTCCATCAATGACCTTATCAACTGTTTGTTTACACCAGGTTATAGGTCTCAGAAGGTTTCTATCACTCGTAACTCCAGGTCCTTGATAAACATTAGTTTTAACCGAATCAAGAGTATTAATTCCGGTTACAATTCTGGTGTCCTGATCAAAAATGATGCTTTGAGAAGGTGGAAGATTGTTAATATCAACAGTATCACCAACCTTTATTGTATCAATGACATTGGTGAAAACAACATCAATATCACCACTTCCCTTATAGAAAAGAACTTTAGAAGTGTCACCAATCTTTGGCGGTTCAGTAAACTTAACAATGCTGCCACCGGTAAACACATAACCTTTACCAGGTTCTTGAAGTATATCATTGATAAAGATGAGAAGTGTCTGATCAACTTCGACTTTTGATCCAGGAGCTGCCTGAATAGAAATGGATTCAGTATTTAAATTTAGTCTGAAATCTGTTATGAATCCATCAAACAGATCATCAAACTTGTCAAGAACTTCTAATTGACCAATAGACCAACCATTAAAATTATCAGTAAAGATTTTATTAACAGAGATTTGAAATTCTTCAAAAGTTACTGAAGTGTCAGTTGGAATTCCAGTAGTACCACCAATAGGAACAGTTAATATCTCACCTTCACCATAAGCATATCCACCATATCTAAACTCAAAGTCAATAACACTAGATTCTTGACCAACAACGATATTAACTGTTGCACTCTTTCCAGCTCCAGTAACACTAGAAGAACTATATTGAACAGGAATATCAAAGTATGGAAGTGGATCATCAAACACTACTTCTGGTAGATTAGTTCCAGTATAACCAGTTCCTGGGTTAGTAATGGCAACACTAACGATGTTACCGCCACTAATTGCTGCAGTTCCAATAAAGTGGAGACTTGGTTCCCCATCAGTTTGAACACCAACATTCACGACTGTTTGGATACCAGCTCTATATCCAGAACCACTATTAGCAATACTCACAGCAGTGACTGAACCAGCTGCCGAAACTGTAACAGTTCCACCAGCGGCCACCAATGGTTGATAACCAAATCCACTAACTGTACCAGCCGAAACTATTAAACCACCAAGTGGAATATCACTATCGTTTGGATCATATCCATTGATAACCCCTGTACCGGCGAATCCTACTGTTGATATACCAGAAGATTCTTCTATATTGTAAGTACCATCACCCCTGAGTGTGGTTGCCTTAGGATCTTGGAAAATATTATTGATAAGAATGATACCATTGTCAGTTGAATAACCAACAGTGGATGAACCTTCATAATTTAGAGTAAATGATGTATTAATACCATTGAAATTGTGAGAAATATCATCAAAGACAATATTGTTTGTATATGTTTCATTTGGAGAATTTCCAGGAGATGTTCTCATGAAAGTTCTACCTTGGAAACTAGATGAAGTTGTAATACCAGTCCAATCTCTAGAATCAGGATCTGCAGTTGCTGTGGTGCTTAGTGGTGTTTTGCCATATGGTGCCGAAGCGAAGTTGATGGTATTTCCAACAATATTGTAATTACCAGAAATTTTAGTAATCAGAGAACCATTAGAGTGTTCTTCAAGAGTGGAACCAAGTTGAGCTCTCCTACAACCAAATCTTGTTGAACCAGCAATACCAACATCGGTGATAATGATATATTCATCACCAATTTTAACAATATCTTGAGATGCAAATGATGTTATACCAGTCACATCAAAGACTGTTTCAAATACTATGTCTTGATCTAGGTTTGTTGTAACTGCAGTTCCAGTGATAGGAGCTTGAATCATATTGTCAACAGCCACCAACACTTTCGCATTTTGATTGGTAGCAGTAAATACATGAGAATTACCAATACCAACAGAACTAATTGTAAAGGTATCTTTGATTAATTTGTTGGCTTTTTCTGGTGTATCAGTAAACTTCAATCTAGAATCATCAATCTTAACAACATAAAGTTCATTTGGAAGTTTGTCAGTAGAAATACCAGAAACTGTTGTTGTTACAATACCAATAGGTGATCCATTATGTGTGTAGAGAATCTTTTCTCCAGTTACAAAGAAGTGATTGGGGATTGCAACCGTTCTATTAGTAACATCAACAATATTGGGGTCACTCCCATCAAAAAATCTTCTAAAAATATCAATTCCTTCGTGTTTGAGACCAAATTTTGTGAGAAGTCCAAGTTTTGTTCCTGTATAACCATCAGCATTAGATGAAACAATAACATTGTTGTTATCAATTTCATTAGGATTAGTATTACTGTCAAAGATCTTCAAGTCAATGCCAAAAGTTCTAACTTCTATATTAGCACTTGCAATTGGAGTATAAGTTAAGTTAATGACAGAACCAACAGAGGTAACTCCAACTGAGCCAAGAGTAGAAGAACCTGTTATGACGTTCGCATAATCAACAAAAGTTTCATTCGTTGATGAGTTACACAGAACACACTCAAACATTTCATAATCGTTATTTGTTGTGTCAGTAACAACAACTACATTATATGATGCACTGTATGGGTTAGTATATGTTGAAATAGCAACAGCACTTGGTGAACCAGATGATGGAATTGAAGTATAAGTGGACTTCAGTGTAGAAACATCCATATCAATACTTCCAGCAGTTGTTCCGATACCAGAAAACACAGTCAATGATGTCTGAGCCTCATGTGTAATAGGATTGTCTGGAATGAAATTGATCTTAACAAGACCACTATCAATGAAAGAACGATAAGTTCCAAGAGAACCACTAGAATTTGTTGGAAGACTGGTGTGAACATCACCATACTCTACATTATATACATTTGTACCATCATGAATAACATTCATTTCGACAGCATGATATTCACCGGTGGTGATACCAGACTGTGACTCAACCATAGTTAAAACTTTGGCTGCTCTATTTGTTATTGGGAAAGAAGCAATTGTCGTCTCAGCTCCAAGAATAGTGACTTGTTTACTGGTAAAATCAACAATGTCACCCATCTGTGTAGATCCAATACCAGCGATATTGTCACGAAGACTAATAGCTACGGTTGATACATCATAAACATTGAATTCAAACTTAACTGGGTTAAATGTTAGATCCCATTTGTTATTGGCTATTAGATAATCATAGAAACCAAGTCTTGGATATGTTTCAATAGTAGCATATTCATTTACATATCCAGTTATTCCATCTTGAAGTACATTTACGATACTGAACTGCCTTTCATCAGTAAAAACATTGTCTCTAGTGAAAGTAAATACTTTATTAAAGATAAAGTCTAACTCATAGGATGAAACACTCTCGAAACGTTCAGCTCTTTCATTACTATTAAATGATCCACTAATATCATCAATTGAAAGAACTCTGTTTCCAATTGATTGGAAATAATCAGTAAGAATTTGATTTTTAAAGAAAATTTCATCAGAAACTAATTTACCATTAACAAATTGGGTTCCCTCAGAAACAAAGTCAAAATCATAAACACAATTTAAGTCTCCCTCTCCGATAATATCAACAATGACATCAATATTGGAATCATCTGGTGTAATGATAGCTCCACCTACTTCAGTTTCTGTGCTTTCCAATTGGTAATCAGCAAACTTAGCAAAACCAGAAGTGTGATTGAGATCACTTACTGAACCATTCCAATCTTGATATGGAACTCTACTAGAAAGTGAGTAAGAGAACCTCTGATAATATTCATTATTAGGAATTACCTGAAGATTATCATTCAAGAAACCAATATTATCTTGCCAACCGCGAATGACAGTAGCACCGACACCAGTTGTAATTTCAGCATTGAAATCCCACTTATTAATAACAACACCTTGAGTGTTAGAACTTTCACCTCTGATAATTGATCCTACTGAAAATTCCTTAGGTGTTATCAATTTGAGTTCATTAAATTCACTTTTCCAAGACTTAACAATACCACTCAATTGACCACTAGTAACTGTTTCTCCAATGAAAAAGTCATTAGTCATCAAAGATATATCAAAGATTGGGAAATGAGTCTCAGGAATGACTCTACCTACAGTTCCTGTCTGAACTGTTCCTGGAACTTCACCACTCTCAAGTACATTAAACAAACTATACTCAATATATGCTCCACTACCACCAAGTTGTGGAAAGACTGCAGTTACAGGGAAAAGAGTATAATTATAATCTACAGAATTATAACCAACTCCACTAGAACCGGTTCCGATGTTGATATTTTCAACTAAGATATTCTCACCAACAACAAATGGAAACTCTCTAGGTGTACTAAATTGTTGATTTAAATAAAGTCTTACAGTTTTAGTAGAATTATCAAATGACAATGTAGAAATACCAACACCATTAGAGTTTTGAGTTGGAATAATTGTAGGTTTAATCTCATACATCCCGGTAGTATTATTCAAGATTTTTACTTGAGTATCACCAAGTTTATATTCAAGATCAACTTCAGGAAGAATCGTATTGGTGTATCCATCAATAACAACAAGTTCTGCTGGTGAAAGATAATTTCTTCCAATAGAACTAATACCAATTGATTCAAAAGAATTAAGTGACTTCATCTCCAGAATTTCTGGAAGATTAGCTACAGGTCTTAAAGTTTGATCAGTTGGATAATCAAATCCAATGTTATCAGAATCAAATTTACTTCTAAAAATCTTACCAATGTTATTAGATCTTGGTTTTAAAATTGCATTAGTACCAATACCACTAATGATATTGATGACTTTGGGTATTCTGGAATAATTGATACCAGGATTGGTTAAATCAATCTTAGAAATTTCACCATATGTTTTAGTAGAATTAGTAATATAGGAAGAAACAGAGTTTAATTTTGTATAAGTTGTTGTCTCTGGATCTTTTGTTAATTGATAGGAAAATGTAGTAGAACTAGTTCCAGTAATTGTATACTCACCATCAAAATTACTCAATTCTACATTGATTTGATTGAATGGTGAAAGTGAGTCTCTATCAATTACGATACCAGTTTTTGTTATAAAATTAAAATCTTTATTAATTGGATCAAATTTATAATACAATCTAGAAGAAACATCATCAGTTAATTCAATTGTGAGATTAGCAGTAGAAGTTATACCAACTATTCCAGAAGTTGTGACCTCAAAAGACTTATCTTCTTTTTTTCCAGTTGTTAAAAATTCTTTACTAAAATTTTGATCAAGATACGCACTCATCTTGAATGCTGGATAACTTACACCATTTGAAAGGAAAGAAAGTGATGAGTCACTCAAATCAAATTTAAGATTATTATTTTTTCTGGATATGACAAGAGGATTGATCTTTGAAATTGTACCTCCATTTCCCCCGGAAGTAATATTGACAAATCTTGGTTCTTCCCTAGTGACTTCAAATTTTTCAGTGACAAGTTTAATATCATTATTATCAAATGGGACAACATAATACATCTTATTATCAACAAGACCACCAGTTGGATCATCAGAGGTATGAATGACCTTATCACCAAGAATAAAATTGTGATTTGATATAGTAATTGAATTTAATTGAGTATTGACCTTATCAGAAGCAAATCCAACTGGATTGAATACAATTCTTCTGTTATAATCGTTATATCTGACATCAACAACTTGTTCATAAGTTGGTTTGACCGTTATTCTGACTTTGTCATTTGACAAAAGGCCGTGTGTTGAAGCCGTAGACACGGTTACGACATTATTGGTGGCACTTCCCCTTAAAACATCACTTCTAGATGTTTTAAAACTATGATAGTCACCAGTTCCAATACTATTGAAGTAAAGGAGACCACTTGTAGTTCCAACTCCAACATATTCACCTGTAAGAGTTGAAAGACCAACTTTATGGGATGAAATACCAATCAGATTTTTGTCAATTGGAGTAGCATATAAGGTATCATAATCGGTAAGATTCACATAACCATCTCTTGTGAAACCATTCCAAACTTGAAGAGATGTTCCACTATTAATGAAATAATCAACTCTTTCATTAAATTTCAAACCATGATTCTCATAGTAAATTGATTGTGTTGGAATGAAAATTACAGATGCACCAACACCTGGATTTCTAAATGTTACTGTAGTACCATCACCATTACCTGACGCTGTACCAACACCAACAGATTCTGAAGGATCAAAGTAAAACTCTTCATTGATTCTGAAATACTTTTCAGTAGAAATAGATCCTACATTGATTGCAAACTTTCTAGGATTTTCACGAAGAACAGATTTATTAGTGTGAGCAGAACCAACTGTTCCTTCTACTGCTCTAAGAACACGAATTCTTTTTGTCTCACTATCAATATTCAGAACTTTTACCTTTTCAGTTCCAATTCCAAGAATGTCATTTGGTCTTATGAATGGATAATCAAAAAGTCCAGAAGCATAGAAATATGTGGTAATTCCAGTGGTAGATGTAGAACCAATACCTAATGTAACTACAAGAGTTTCAGTTCTGACTCCAACCTGATGTATTCCATCAAATCCTTTGTAGTATGATGAAAGATTGTTAATATTTACAATATCTTTATCTTTGAGACCATGTGGTTCAGTACCAAATCCAATATATTGATTTGAATTATTTTTAATAAATTCAATATTTGCAATTTGAGTGGATTCGACATTTATTGTGTCAATTTCTCTACCTTTAATGTGAGAAACTTTAGCTTGAGCGCCACTTTCTATTCCATCCTGTTCGGATTCAAATACTAATCTATCATTAACTTGATAACCACGACCACCAGTAAAAATTCCAATTTCATTCAAGGAACCAAGTGAAACACCTGTAATGTTAATTGATTGTTCTTTGATTTTATTTGAATCAAACAAATAATCATATCCACTAAATTTATCATTAGTGTTGTAAGTTGATGTATTTCTTAAACAGTTATCAGATTGAATATCATAGTCTATCTGATTAGATGTACTTCTATAGTTGAATTTATTTCTTTCAGCGAAAAAGGAGTCTCCAATAACGTATGGAAACTTTGGTCTCTTATACTTTCTAAAGGGTTGAGAACCACCACTGGCACCGTCTACAACGGTCTCTACCGTAGTAAAGTAAGCATATACACCCTCAGGGTAATCTGGGGTTATACAGAACCTTCCATTGTGAATGTCCAGATCACCAGAATTAGTAAATTTATAATCCTCAATAAAGAAACCTTCAGGGAATATACCAATTGGTGGTCTATTTGTAGTGTCTACCTCCAACTCATATCCAGATATCATTTGTTTGATAATTCCACCATCTGGATTTGTATAACCATACGGACCATAAATTGGACAACTATCATAAGCCCATCCAACAATTGGTGAGTGTGATGTATTGTCAATCTCTATTCCATTTAATTTTTGTAAATCTGGTATTCCATAAAATTTCTTACCACTATTGCGGAGAACATAAGTATTCTCTCTTAAGTTTCTAGGCGTATAAATGTGACAATATTGAGTACTATCTCCACTAATATTTTCTTCAACAATTCCATCATCATCATTAATTTTGTCAAAATTTCTACGGAAAAGGTTTACATTCCACTCGTTAATATCAAATTTTACTAAGGCATTGACACCGGGATTTTCAACTGTGATACTAGTTTTGCCAGCAACATAATCTGTCCCAGACCTGATTACTTTAACCTCAATTAGTTTACCATCAATAATGATTGGAGATAGTTTGGCATAATTACCAGGTCCACTAATGATTAAGTTTGGTGGAGAAGTATAACTATTACCTTGATTATTGACTACTACATCAACGATTTTTCCATTGTTAATAACTGGTTCTACTTGAGCTAAAACTCCATTCTCAAACGAGAAATTAGGTTGTCTATCAAAATTAAGAATATCTGATGAGCCATATTCAACACCTCCATTCGTCAGGTCAATAGAATCAATAGATCCTCTGAATACTGGTTGAACTTGGCACTGGAAACTCTGACCAGAACGACTATCAATACCAGTAACACCATTAACAGATACAACAATTGGTTTGTAATTGAAAGTTCCCTCACCGGTACTTGTAATATCAACAATAATGTTTCTATCAAAAAAATAATTTAAAACAGTACCACCAACACCAACCTCGCTCAATGAGAATGAGTTATCATCAATTTTTCTTACATAATAATCTTTTGATTCTACAATACCAGATACTGCACTTGACCCAGAGGTGTATCTGATAATTTCTTTAGTTTCGTAACCATGATTTTTAATTTGAAAACTATTTGTAGTAGTTGAAATGCCAGTTGATACAATCTTTCTTTCCTTGTTCTTAAAACCAGAACCAGGATTGGTGACAATAATACTTCCTACAACATTTTTTTTCTCAGCTGACTTTATACTCTGAATTCCCAATCCAAATTGACCAAGGGTTACAGTATTAATACCAGCTCGAGAATCAACCGTATTGTTGTGAAGTGTTATAGTAAAATTATCAACAATATCAACAAAATAGGAAGAGTTTGTAGATAAACCACTAACACCTTTCATTCCCCTTGAATTGTAAATTACTCTCTCATCTTGTTTGAACTTATGGAATGAGCTAAATCCAATTTGATCATTTGTAAGATTGAGATTGCCGTTGAACTCTGTATTGATATTAACTTCGTAAACAATTTGAGTGAGGCTTACTACAGCTTGAGCATCTATATCGGGATTGCCACCATCGATAGTAACTATTGGTGTATTTTGAAAATCAAAACCACTATCAGTAACGTCAATTCTTTCAAGATTTCCCTCGACTGCAACTGTACCAGTTGCACCAGAACCCACCGGATCACTAATAATAAATCTTGGAGGGTTGATTACGTCATATCCTGACCCACCATTAGTTACTATTAATTTTCTAATTGGCCCATAAAAAACTGAATCACTTGATTTGTAATTGAGAAGTTCAACACCATTGATGAACATCCCATTGAAACCGGGGAGAGTTGTAGAAGGACTAAATCCTTGATTAATTGATTTTGTAAACTTTCTAAAAATTCCTTGTGGTGTGATAGGTTTTTGATAAAATTTGAAATAAGTAAATACGTTATCAGTTACAGTTCCAGAAAAAGTTACATACTTATCTTTGAACAGATCAGCCCTACTTTTTGACAACTTTATTGAAGTTTTATTATAAGTTCTCACATAATAGACGGATTCATCCAAATTATCAAACTGACTTATCGTGATGTTTGTAGAAGAAGTTCCATCTGGAAAAGTCGTCGTATTTACAATTCTTCCTGCAGAATATTGAACAGTATCTCCAGTATAAAAACCATGATTGACCCCAAAGTCAATAATATCATTACCATCAGGAGAAGATGATCCAGAGAATGTTAATGTTTTATTATATGGATCAGTTGGATTATCTTTATATAATGGAAGTGAATTTGATGCAACAACAATATCCCCATCAAAATTAGAATAGGTGTCTTGTACATTTGCAATATACTTGTTAAGAAAACTATATTTTGTAGAGTTTACCTTAGGGGTTTGATTCTCAACTTTCCAAAAATTATCAACATTCAGTTTGAGAGGTGATTTAACGATAAAAGTATTTTCGGAAGTAATTGATGTAACATCGACAAGAACAATATTGCCATCGTCATCAGACAGTAAAAGATTGTACCCAGGTCTAATATGATGAGTGTTATATGTAGTTACAGAATATTTGTTTTCAAGAACGTCAGTTATTTCAATCGATTGAATATCATAGTGAGATTTAGTGTTGCTTAACCATTCTGATGAATTGATCGAGACATCTTCAATACCAAGAGACTGAATATGAACAGTGTCATTTTTTTCATAAAGATGACTGTTTGAATCTACTTTTAATTCTTTTAGAGTCGAAGTAATCTTTACTCTTATTTCTTCATCAGTACCAATACCAACATATGCATAAGAGTAATCACTAAACCTTACATCTGTCTTTTTATCTAATACACTTGGAACAGGATCAACGTTTAAAAATTGATTTATACTTTTTCCATTATAATTAATTTCTATCTCATTATTGTCGATATCGAGAATTTCAAGTTTTCCAGTTTCGGGAAAACTTACTGTTGAATCAACATCAATAATTGTTGATCCAGCTGCAACTTGTGTTAAAATTTTTGTCTTTGGGTTTGACTTAAAATAACCATACAATGAACCATCAGTATTGATATCTCTGTCGTACCCATAATCAATACTAAGTTGATAATACTCACCGTCACCATACTGAATCTGAGAAACATGAGTTATCGTTCCACGAGCATCAGTAGAATCTTGAAAAAGTGTAAGACTTTGGAGGTCTAATGGATTACCAATATCTTTTTTTACAACAATATCTTGAGTTACATTGTAAGATGCATCAGATGGACTGAACAGAAATTGACTCGGGCGAATAATATCAACAGTTTCACCAAAGAGAGCTTTGAAAAGTATTTTATACGATAAGTCTGTTCCTTTTGTCTTATAGAAACTGTCACTATTGATGATAAAATTCTTTTGATTTGTTTTTAAATCTCTATTACCAAATCCTGGACTAATTTGAGTCTTTAACTTTTTGAAAAACTCTTGTAAAAACAGAACATTTAAATTATGAACTACATCACCTGATGTATGATCATCTGGTACTGTAGAATTTTCAAATTTTAATCTATCTGGAATACTAGATGTATAGGAACTGGTTCCACTAAATCCTCTCTGACAATTTTGAAATGTAGTGAAAGTTTTTGTTTCATACATTATAATCTCATCACCAATTTTGATGAGACCATTCCTATCTAAAAATCCCTCGGTATTACCTTCTACAACAATATCTTGAGCTACAGAATCAATGTCAGTTCTTAGTTTTGCATTAGATACTAAGTTAGTAAGATTACTAACATTTACATACTTGTCAATATTCTGCAATAGATCAAGTGTAGCACCTTTAGTTTCCTGAGAAACATAGTACTGTTCCAGGAATTCTGAAAGAAGAGGAAAGTCCTCCTTCACAAAAGATGGAAGTTGACTCGCAACTATATCTTGAAATTTGACTCTGTCTATTGACATTATTTTACAATCTTAGTAGGATGAACCTGATGAACCGGATGAACTGGATGAACTGGATGAACTAGAACTTGTGGTCGTAGACACACGGGTTG
>Ga0181377_1000206_pt1 | contig 23283 bp, 27 predicted proteins | sample LowvirmetaG_9_FD_130160 | JGI IMG/M metagenome (GOLD analysis project Ga0181377, IMG submission 130160) | Marine viral communities from the Subarctic Pacific Ocean - Lowphox_13 viral metaG | ecosystem: Environmental > Aquatic > Marine > Oceanic | place: Subarctic Pacific Ocean | collected...
ATTGTTTTTTAATTTGTTTCATAGGGCTAATTTTCTAGCCAAAAGCCCAGATAAAGTTAGGGGGGTAGACTTTTGAATAAGTTCAGTAAAACGTTTGAATCCTAAATCACCAGGGTCTTTATCGTCCATTTCTAATAAATGAACCTCTTTACCCTCATTCATAAACTTTTCACAAAATTTAAGTGATGATTTTATTGCATCACTATCTAGTGCTATATAAATTTTTTCGACTTTAGAAGAAACAATTTTCTTCATTAGATTAGTTTGTATATTTTTTCCTAACAACGGGATAGCATTTCTTTTGATGGCTATGGCGTCAAATGGTCCTTCGCACAATACTAACGGGCTATTCCAGTTTATAAACATTTCAAACGGCACAATATCGCGGGATACTGATGGGTTTTTATATTTTCTATATGGTTCTTTTTCAAAACTGCGAGCTGTAAAATAATTTAAATTACCTATAGCATCATAGGAGGGAATAATAACCATATTTTGGTATTCTCCTGTTTCGCAATACCCCATATGATATTTAATCATATCCTCTCTAGTAACTCCTCGGGTTTTTAAATAAGCGAGAGCGTGTCGGGCCATCAAACTATTAGGTTTATCTATAAATGGAATATATTCTTTAGGAAGAAATAAATTATTTTTTACTATGACTTCTTCAACAAATGAACCCTGGGGGATTAATCGTTTTGCTTCTTCGATTTTATCATATGCCTCTATTTTCTTTAGAAGATTAGGGATAGTCTTACCTCGGGTATTACACACCCAACAATGCCAAGGATTATGTCCTTTTTTATTTTCTGTAAAGTTCACTTCCATTTTGGGTTTGTGATGCTTACAAAAAGGGCAGTGATAAGCATGATTACCCCTGGATGTTTGTTTACCTTTGCCTAGGACAGAATCCATTAAAGATACTAGTAACTGATTTACCATTGGTGGTAATATACGAATCTTAATTTAGGGAGCAAAGTCTGATGTAAAGAATTTCCCCAATATGTTATCGTTATAATATAAATCTGGGTTTTCTAATACTTCAAGCTTAAATAGATATTTAGTTTCTAAGTATGTAAGATGTTTTTTATTAAAACCTATTTCAATAATGTGTTTTTTCAGATTTTCCAGCGTAACTTCTCCTTCAGCAATTTGATTTTTTAATTTAGTATTTGATCCTATATATTTTTTCCAATCGCTTTCTTTTTGAACTATTTTAAAGGTTTTTCTTCTCCCACGTCCCGTCTGTTCTGATAGTTCTACTTTAGTAAGTTTTTTCTTTTGGTTGTGGTATAAAACTTTTTTACCCACATATTTTTTCCCCTTAGGGGTAATCACTTCATATATAAACCCAAAGGTATCTGATGGGAATTGTGATATGTCCGTGATTTCTTTTCCATTATATAACCAATTCATGTTTTTATTATTAAATTATTCGATCTGCATGAACTCCTATTAATCCCTTAGTGCTACTACCCGAGGCCCAACAAGTTACTTTAGCAACCGCTAACCCACCACCTACTGTAGAGGAAGAAACTTCAAGAGCATTGCCTGTAATACCATCTTCAAAACTTCTAGAAACGTGACCATTAGCGTAAGCATACATAAGCTTAAATTTAGATCCATTAGCACCTTGGTATAATTCTAAAATAGAATCATCTCCAAAATTCATATCATCACCTGCTCTTAAAACAAAGGGAGTATCGAGAGTATCCGACATATTTAAAACTGTTAATTCATTATAACCTTGGGGAACGGAATATTCAAACCAGGCAGCATCTATATCAAAAGTTGAAGTTGTTTGACCCTTGGCATAAGTTCCTGCACTATTTATTGTTCTAGTTTGGTAAGTTACTGTTATATAAGTTCCATCTTCTGAAACTCCTAAATCGCTGAAAGTCATATCAACACCTGCTGTTGCAATTCTAATAGAACCACTATTATTTAAAGTATTATTAAGTGCGAATTCATTATGTGCACTCCCAGTATTAATTTTGAAAAATCCTGTAGCTCCAGGAGTAGCCGGAATTAAAATTTGATTGGTAATAGGAGTACCTGTAGCAGCATCATCTGTTTCTACTTGGTAAGTTGAACCGAAAGATTCATCTATACTAAAAGATACTGATGTTTGTGTCGCTCTAAGATAAGCATTATTTCCATTTCCAGTATCAGACCCACCACCACCACCTGCAGAAACTAGGAATGTACTAACTGATCCCGCAATTCCTAAACAAGATATAATAACGTCCGTTTCCCCAGATGATACTGTTGGGGGGCTAGTAGCAAAAATTTGAGCACTATAATTATTATCACCTATAGGGCGAATAGCACCATCAGGACATCCTATATCAGCATTCCAACCTGTATCATCCATAGGTGCATATACTTTTAATTCACCAAATGTTACATTAGAAATATTTTTATCGAAAGTAATACTAGTATTTCCTGGGGAAGTTACAGTTGGGTAACCATCACTGTCATGGGCTGAGTTAGCGAATGGGTATATTTGACCTGTAAGTGGATCTGCGGATTGGGATAATGATGCTGTAAAATCATTTCTCTTAATTCCCCCAATCTGAAAGTTAGTACTTCCTCTATACCCACTATCAGCAGCTACTTGTCCATTATAAATCATCATAAACCTATCAGGAATACTGGCAGCATTACATGATATAACTACGCTACCTGTATCTGTTCCAAAATTAATAGGTTGTTGGACAGGATATCCTATATTACCAGCAAATGATGTTGCATTGTTACAGTCTATAGTGGGTAATATAGTAAGAGTAGCACTACCCCCATCACATTCACAACTAGGATATGCTAAAATAGACTGACCAGCAGTACTAGGTACCACAGAATATTCATAACAAGTATTACCACTAGTACCTGAAGTACCTGAACCTGAGGTACCTGATGATCCTGAGGTGCCCGATGAACCTGATGTACCTGAAGATCCTGATGAACCCGATGCTCCTTGGGGTCCCTGAACTGATTGTCCTGAAGTTCCACTACTTCCTGAAGCTCCGGATGAACCCGAAGAACCTGATGATCCTGAGGTACCCGAAGAACCATTAGCCCCACCTGATTGTTTTTTAACAGTATTACCATCTAAAACTAAAAAATCAGTTTGACCTGTAGTAGTTGCTTGGTTTAATAAATCGAGTGGACCATCAACTTCTAAACTACCACTTATTTCAATGTCATAAGCTTGTGCTCCTGTAAATGCATCTACAGATTGAGAAACATGCCAAGAATTAATAGTAAAAGCTTGTTTTATTTCATCAGTTGAGGAAGCGAATATTTTTTTTAATTGTTTTGCCATGAGATTATCTATCTATGTTTATAAGTATGGTAGTATCTGTGGTTTGCGATGTAGGAAGAGGTTGAGCTAATTTTCCTACGGCAATTAATTCTTGATTTTCATTATATAATCCTACAGTAGTTATAAAAGGACTAAAATCAGAACCTGTTACATAATTGTTATATTCGTTGCTTCCTGAAGTTAGTATTTTATTTTGTCCATGACTTTTTAATAAACTAGGATTTAATGAATAATTATACTCATTAGCTCTAAGAGTACATTTATATTGTGTTTCATATATGTTAAAGGAAGAATTAAATGAACAACTAATATTAGAAGCACTTACAAAATTATTAGCAAATGCGCTATCATTAATAGAAGCACTTCGTGTTAAGATAGCAATTCCCTGATCATAAATAATATTTCCGCAATTGTCATTATCTAATAATAAATTTCCTTCTCCATCATCTGTTACTGTAAAATCTCCAAACACTAAATTAAAACTGCTAGGTTGGATATAATTTCCATATAATTTAGAAGGTACTGATAATACTCCTAAAGAAGCACCTGATTCAGAAGGAAAATATCTACTAGCGGTTAGAGTTGTTTGGGGGAAGTTATAAAATCTTCCTCTAGATGAACTAGGTCCTTCTAATCTATCTCCTTCAGAATTTGCTCCTGGGATTAGGCTTGAAGTTGCTAATGAGTCCCCAAAAGATGAAGTTGTGAAATTAGAATAATATAGTTGCTTAATAGAATTAAATACTAATTTTTGATAATAGGAGGTTTGATACCCAGTAGTAGGTTCACTATTAGTGTCAAAAAAATTAGTTTGAGTAGTATCTACTGCTAAGAATCTATCTATACTATTTATATTAATGGTATTTCCTGCAATGGTTTCATCTCCATAGGTAGCAGTACCATAATCTACACCTCCATACCCACCACCAACGGTAATTGATGGTCCAATAAAAGAAAAAGCTTTATTAACCTCAAAGGGGGTTATTACTATATCGGTACTGTTGAGGGGTTTTAAGTAACTCATTCATTAGAAGTCTAACTTAACTCTAACAAGGGCTTCTTTAGTAAAGTCTTTTTTAAGAGGCTTACTTAATTTAGCTACTGCTAATAATTCATTAGAATCATTATACATTCCTATAGTAGAAATAAAGGTTTGAGGGGCATTAATGAAATCATTATAAATTACTTCACCAGTAGATCCTGAAATAAATGATGGATTTGCTGAATAATTAAATTCTGAGTTTCTAGCTCTTACAAAGACAAAATCAGAAGTTACATTTTCTTGACTGTTTAGGGTAAAATTCCCAGCAGCACTTAGACGACTAAATAATCGCCCAGGATTATTATCTGCTGTATTAGAATTAAATAGAGTTCCTATTTCAGCTCCTCCATTACTACCCGCTAAATCTAAAGCAGCAGCATTTAATATAATAGTTCCCACATCGGGAAGGAATAAACCATAAGAACCCGATATAGTCATACCATTAGCTACAGCATTAGCTGGAGTAGGGGTTGAACTAATAGCTGATCCATTTGATCCTGAAACAATTTGGAAGACTCTACCTGCTTCATTAAAAGTTACAGTAGAAACATCTTTACTATTGTCCGTCAATCTTAAATTAAAAGCACTAGAACTTTGAATTCTTAAATCTAAAGTACCTGGGAATATATTACCTTTAAATTTAGATCTATCGACAGATAATACATAAACACTTTGTTGGTTAGGAGTAACTCCTCCAAATACAAAGCTATTATTTTCATCACCCAAAACAATATTTTGCCATTGACCAAATACAGTAGATGTATATGATCTTCCATTAATACCAGCATCATATAAAACTGATCCAGATCCTGCTGAATCTCCAAAAGCTATATTAAATTGCACTTCAGAACCTACTGCGGTAGATTCTCCTTGGAAAACACTTAAATAATAATTTCCACTAGTAGCTGCGGCTTGTACTGAAGAAGTGAAAAATTGGGTTAAAGTTGGTGAATTACCAGTCCAAGCTCCCGCAGTAATGCTCTCAGCACTAATTAAGAAATCATCTGGGTCAAATCTTTTAAATGACATTATGAGTTAGTTTTTGTTATTTTTACGGGGATTGTGATTCTAGCTCCGCTATCTCTTCCTACTATCTGGAGAGAAGTATTTAATTCAATATTACTTCCAAATAAAGTATTAACAGTAGTAGCAGTTAGGTTAACAGTAGTACCTACAACAGTTTTAGATACATTTGTTCCTAAAGTTTCAGTTTGATTTAATTGAGTAGCTTCTTCTGTTTGAATACCTACCCCATTAAAAGTATTTAATACTCTAACATCAGCTATAGTAACTGTATAACCACTTGCTTCAAATACTTGGTTATTACCTAAATAATTTAAAGTTTGAGGAGTAATAGCTAAAGATGCTCCCTGTTTTAAGGTAACCGAAGCAAATCCTACATCAAGTATAGGCATTTTGGCTGTACCTCTAGGTAGAGTTATTAATTTATATCTTAAATTTTGAGTAGTCTCAGGAAAAGCCTCTAATAGGGGCATATTTTCTATAGCTTGACCATAGAAAGCACTTCCTGAAGGATGGGTTGGGTTATACAAAGTATAATCAATTTCATCATCCGAAAGAGCAAATTGAGTGATTCTAAAAGAACCATCACCCCTTGCTAAGAGTTCTCTACCTTTGTTTGTTAAGATAGCATCTACTGTTACTACCGAATTATTTAAATATCCCATTGTTTATAAATATGTGGTTATAAATATTATTATTTTATTTTTCTATTAACTATCAGCTAATATTCCTTTATCTTTTAATTCTAAAACTAAATCATCAATATTATCTTTTAATTCTTGAGTAGGAAACTCAGGAAGTATAACTCCTTTAAAAGGTGAACTCCCAGGACTTAGTTGATTTTTAGCAACATCTAATATTATATATACAGGATCATTCACATCTACTCTATGAAGAATAAAGTTATCTCTATTAACAGTATCAGGTATACGTTGATTTAATTTTAACCTTAATAATCCTTCAGGATCAGCACCTGGTTCGATTACCTCATATACAATATAATCTGTTTCCATATTATACTCAAATCTTATTCTGTCACCAACTTTTACTTTAAAGGGGACATTAATAGAAGAAAGATTAAAATCATTAGCACTTGCTAAATCTGTAACTGGATCTGAATTTTGGATGTTAGTATAATTCTCAGAAAGTTCTGCAGAAGCAGTTAAATATAAATTAGTAGAATCACTTCCAGTAGACCAGTAAGGAGGAACAGCATCAGGAAATCCAGGTAGTGGACTTTGGGCAGAAACTTGTAGTCGAATAAAATCAATAAACAAATCATCAGTTCCACCATTAGGGAATCTTACTTGAACATCAAAAACTGGGTTACCCGCTAAAGCGTTTCCAAAAACAAAAAATTCAAATGGATCATTACCATTAGCAATATTTAATTCATCATCATCAGGAACTGTATAGCTTTTAGTTGCTACTATATTACTACCTCTTCTAATGCTAAAATCTACAGCAAAACTATCATCGGTATTATTATTTGAAATTTGTGCTAAAATTTTAATTTTAAAAAATTGAACATCTCCCAATCCACTACTAACTACAGAATATGTTCCATTTGTAGCATTATAAGCTGCTGCTAAGGGATCAGGTTCTATAGTAGGGGCACTATATCCAGTAATAGGTTGATAATCAACATAACTACTATCAGGATTAATATTTGTTTTAGTCATATTTCCTAACATACTAGGAGATGATTGATTAAGACTACCATCAAAATTTAATGTATTAATATTAGCCCCCGCAGTAGACCCAGTTGCCGAATATAAAATTGGAACTTGTCTTCCTATGCCTGTTATTTTTTGTTTTCCAAAAATATTACCATTAGAAGTAGAAGGAGTACTATTTCTAAGGACAACATTTTTTCCAACTTCAAAATTTTGAATTAAATTATCAAGAGAAGCATATTCTGTTGAAGGTTTACTTAAATTACCCTTAGCATCTACTAAATAACTAATAAAGACTGCAGTTTGATCTATAATTTCAGGACCTGTTCCTCCTGCTCCTGTGTATACCGCAAAATATTCAGAGGTCCTTTCGGCAACAGGTAACCCACCTAAAGCTCCATTAATAGGACCCAAAAAATTATTTAATTGTTCCTGTTCTAAACTTGTTGCTTGGGGTGATGGGGTTTGTTGTGCTATGGCTTGTGTTGGCATGTTTTATTAATTAAAATCTATTGAACTAACTTTACTTCCATTATATCTCCCATTGGTCCACCCATGTTGGGAATAATTAGAGTCTTGAACTCCCGCTCTACGGGCTGAACCACTAATAATTAAATCAAAATTAATAGGGTCAAGTCCCTGGGCACTGGAGTAATCTATTTTTTGGAATACTGAAGAAAATTGAGAAAACTCCGCATTACCTAATATAGCATTGTAATCCGAGTACTCAAAATTACCAATTTCAGGATTAATATTTAGTATTACTTCATTATTTGTACTATCTGCGGCAATAGATTGGTTAAAATTTATTTGTACTTGGGTTAAAGTAATAGCTCCGCTAAAAGCTATATACATACCTGCAAAGAAACATGGACCTCCTGATGTAGCATAAAATTCAGTTTGGGCTGATGCTAAACCGTTTGCACCAACAGGTATAACATTTACAACTTGGATTCCTAGTTGATCGAATTGAGTATAATCAAATCCTTCTATAAAAGCATCTATAGATTGAGTAGGTACTAATAAAGAAAAATAATTACCCCCAAATCCGCTAAAGCCACTTACCTGAATACTGGATGTTACAGATACTGGAATATTGGGAGCGTTTAAAGTGTATACATCTGTAGTATCATTATAATAATTTTGGGGGTTAGCTCCTATAACATACATCCCCGAATCGTTATCATTATTCCAAACGGCTACATCAAAAGGGTTTAAGGTTTTACTTAAAGTACCTCTAGCTAAATCTAAATTCCAATCTCTAATTTCATTAAGGGAAGATGTATTTTCATTAGCAACAACCCCCATTAAATAATGCCCCCCCTGGTCTTGTGTAGTTAAAATATTATATTGAACACTACCTATGTCGGGGTAATTGAGATTAAGACTATCAGCAATTGCTAATTGAGGACCATAATCCTCCCCATCCTTATCTAATTTATTAATTTTGATATACTTTACTCCTTTAGTAAAGTTTTGACCATAATTAGGATTATCTGGTGGTGGTGCTAGTGCCATTTTGTTTATTTTTTATCCTCCGCTAAAGGCATTAGTTTGTGTTTGTATTTGTTCTTGAGGAGAAACTCCTTCTCCTGTGCTTAAGAAACTCCCAGTATCATACCATAAATATAATTCTCCTTGTTGGGGACCTTGGAAGGCACTTTGAAATGGAGGTAATGGTGAAGTACTACTACTATAGAAAAAAACATCGTAATTTATTTCTATTACGTTAGCTTTTTTACTTGTGTTTTCATCATTTAATTCCCCGGTAGTTGCAACAAATTCACTTCCACTAAACTCTCCATCATAAAATTCTTCTTGAGAGGATTGGGTCAATGCAAAGGGACCTTGTGGAGTATTTACATCATACACCCAACTTTGAGTAACAAACGGTGAAACTCTATTTACATGTCCCTCTAATTGTCCTTCAGGAGAAGTTCCTAATACATTTAAATCATTTAAAACTCCCCCTGCCCCACCTGAAATAAATCCAGATTCTATAGAAGCACTATAATCATGTTGAGATGTTTCAACTTGAGCTGGTCGTTGTTTATTTCTTTCTAATAGGTGTTGTTTAATTACAACTCCTGAGGCTAATCCTGAACTCGCAGGTACAAAATCTTGTACCATTTTGAATAAAGAATTATCAAAATACTTAATAAGTCTTATATAATCTTTCCAATTGTAATTTTTATAATATTTGTCGAAATAATTATCTCTTAACTTATCTAAATCAGGATATGAATATGATGATGAATTAAATTGTCTAGGATCACCTATATATTCACCTATATTAAAGTAACCAAAACTATTATTAATATTATCATTAATTTCGTTTTGAGGTGAAAATGCAACTTCAATATAATTTATATCCTTAGTGTAATTACTAGAACTTTGTGGATAATTTTGTTGGATACTCCTATAAGATGATAAAGTATTTCCAACTTCGGGGAGGACTTTAGGCTGAGTTCTTATTTTTTCAGAAATTCTATTTTTAATACCAACTGCAGGTTGATCATAATAGATAAATTCTGAGTTACTAATATATGTAACTGCTCCCCCTACAAATTGATAATTACTATTTGCTGAAAATGATTGGGTTATAGATGAACCTGTAATAGCAGGGTGAATCGAGGTATAATTGGTAGATAATGCGTTATTATCTGTATCGATATTCGCTCCTAATGAAGCTCTAAATGCTAGCTCATCTTTTGATGAATTAAATGAATTTCCTTCAATTGAAAGGGGATTCATTACTAAGTCATTAAATTGAGTATCGGTAGTTGCTTTGCTATATAATCTTAATTCCTGGAAGGCTATTTTACTACCTACTCCTTTTAAGGTCATTCCAGTTCCATAAGTTAATGCGGGGCCTACCGAAGAAGTATTAAATCCAATTTTGAAACCATCATTTCCATTATATATCTTAGTTCCTGTTCTTAATTTAGTTTTACCAACACCTACTGTCCACCATTCCCCATTGAAGAAAGAAGCTGTTACTTGATTTGATCCTATCCTGAATGCTCCATCGTAAACACTTTGTGAAACTATAGATCCCGAATAACTAGCGCTAACCATTCCTCCTCCTGCATATTGAAGGTTTATATTTTCACTTCCAATAGTACCCGCTATTAAAACATTTCCATTAGGAGGGAGAGCACCACTTATGTATTTGAATCTAAAACTAATATCATTTAATCCCCCATCAAATGCGGAATTTAAAGCAGTAGCAGATAAAGTTACATCTGTTCCTGTTAAACCATAATTAAATTTAGATTGATGGTAATCCCAATCATTAGAGTTAGTTTTATCTTTCCCCCCAAATTCAGATATTCTAAGAATTGTATCAGGGATACCAAAGCAATTTATTAATGCTCTTAATCCTTCAACCGTACCTTTTTTCTTTAGAAGATAAGGTAAGTTATGGTATAAACGTTTATAAGTTCCTTTATTTACATTATCTAAAGGAATAGCTACATTAGAAGCCGAAACATAAGTTTCTATCACCTCAGAACCTGTAGGAGCTAATAAGCTTCCTGAGCCATTTATACCTAATAAAGAAGCATATAAATCATCAGATGAAAAGTTATTTTGGTATAATTTTAATCCCGCCCCCCTTAAGGCATCAGATACTAAATCTTTTGATATACCAAAATCTAATCTATTATCACCATTATATCTTTCAGTAATAGTATTAATATAAGAATAAACTATATCAAAATGCTGCCCTATCATATTTAAAAATAGTTCATAACCTGAGTTATCCGAGTCATTTCTTAAATAGTCTGGGATAGTGTTTATTAAACTATCTTGATTTTCATTATCATATTGAGATGCCGAAAATATTCTTCCCCCATATTCAGATGTAGCTTCATCTTTACTTCCTAACCAATTTAATACTTCTGTGCTTCCCGTAGATTGTAATAAATAAGGTTGATTAGTATTGGATTTAGGGTAGGATAAGGCTCCTGAGGTATAATAGAGATAGTTTTCATAACCGTCAAAATTTTTAATAACATCTGTTATTTGGGCTTCATAAGTTGCTCTACTTGAAGATATTTGTAAAGAGGAAGAAGTTGAACCCGTAATAGAATTAATACTATTTATACTATTATTATACCCTTCAATTTGTCCTACTTTATAATAAAAATTTAATAATCTTTCTTCAGCTGAACTATACTGGACAAAATTAGCAAACTCGGTATAATCTATATTAATATTTATACCTTTTTCGTTTAAAATATTTTCTAGTTCATTATAGGATGAACTTAATTGAGAAACTTCTAACAGAGAATTGTAATCTCTCAATTCAGTAGAATTATTAATCTGATCAGAGATTTGATAATTAAAGTTTGGACCTTTAAGATATACAATATCTTCTTCTACAGTAATAGGTTTAGGAGGTAAATTTAAACTATACCCTACAGTTTCTGCTGTTTCTAATACTACTTGTAATTGAGAATTAACTAAAATAGATGGTGGAAGGGGTTGATATAATTTTATTAATACAGTACTAGGAACTGAGGTACTATCTATTGTAATATTATTAGCTATATAATAAGACCCATCAACATTAATATAAAAATCTTTAAAAGCATTACCTTCTAAAGTAGATTTAAATTTTTCTACTAATAAATTAATTTCCTCATCAGAAATATTATTAACAGATAATCTTAATTCAGTTCTAGTAGGGGATATTTCTTGAATAAAATATTTATATTCATCTGATTCTAGAGCAGTTCTATAAAAATTATAGTATACATTATATACTCCTATATTATATCCACTATTTTGTAAATCCCTAATAGGAAATACCACAACTGAAGAAATTTGGTCTTCATTCAGAGTATTTTCATAATTTCTAATTGTAAAATTAGAAACTTTTCCACTTTGTAATAATTCCCCTGTAACAGTTTCAACAGAAAATATAACTTGATCCGTTACAGGATTAAACTCCGAAGTAGAATCCACCACAGGAATAAGTGCTTCTTGAGAAGAACTATATTCTTGTTGGATAGCTCCTTCAGGATTATTCAGTGGGGTTAATGTTATCATCTTCTGTTAAATCAATAATGTTTTGTTGTAAAGTAAGATTCTCTTGTCTTAAAAAAGTTATCTCATCTAAAAGAGCTTGGATTTCATTTGATATACCTTGTGAACCCACGTATTCAGTACTTTGTTTTATTAAAAACTCGTGAGAATTTACACTACCTTCTTTTGGAATTTCATAAAATAAACTTTCGTATATTTGAAAAAATTCATCTACAGTTGTTACTTCTTCTACTGGGGTAGGAAGCGAAGGGGGAAGTAATTCATTAAATTGAGTATTAATGGTATTAAGGTAAGCTTCTTTATTATATAATTTCTTCCTTAAGTTCAAAGCACTCCCAGAATCATATGTGTTTAAATTATTATCCATTTATAACTTTAAAATAATAATTATCGTCTAATATTAAGGTTTCTCCACTAATATTTACTTTAAGTAAAATTTGATAATACCTTTCAGGTTCTAACCCATTCATGTATAAAGTAAAATAGCTACTTTCACTATCTGCACTAATTTTAGTATAAGTAGTATCAAAATCAATTACAAATTCATTAGTATCTAAATCTTTTACAGCATAATATGAAGCTGTAGGAAGATAATGACATTTAGTATACGATGAACCTGTTTCAAAATCCCTTTGGGGGAATTGAGGTCTAGAATTAATTCTAATTTTTTTAACACTATCCCTTCTAAATGTTCCATTATTATTATCCAACGTAGCGACCATGCGAGCGGTATCAATTTCCGTATTAGACGATGATCCAGTGTCATATATAAAATCATCCCACTTAAATTCGAGCTGTGGCGGGTAGATAGTGTGGGTGTCTATAGAAAAGTATTTAACAGTAGTAACATAATCTCTATTGGCGATAAATTCATCTGAGTCAGATTGTTTAATTAAAAATCCATCATTAGTGAATCCTCCTAAGCTTTTAGAAGAACTATACCAAGTTCTAATAGTATTAGTAACATCAACATTTAAATCTTTTTCACTAGCGTAATCTAATATTTGGGAATGGGTTACATTTAATCCTAAACTTGACCCTGTATACCAAGTTCCCCCACCCGTATTTCCTTCGGTATAAGAAGCGGTAACACGTGGTTGGAATGATGTAGGCCATTCACCTGATCCCGATGTAAGTCTAAATTTCCAAGATACCCCATTAGTAGTAATAGGATTATTTGAGTATCTCCCGGTTCCCATATTCCAAGAACCTGAAACTGGGTAAATTTCTAAAGTAGTTTCAGCGTTAATCCCAGTAACATTTGCTATGTAGTTTTTAAGATTAACTTGGAAGTTTTTAGTACCAATTTTATTATCTATTACGTCTCCAATTTCTGTTTGAGCAAATTTAATTACATACCTACTTACTTGGGGAAGTAAAGAATTATAAAAAGTAGAAGCTTCTATAATTTCATCTAACCCCGTATTTAGAGCAGGAAACTCAGAATACATAGTTGAATCTTTTTCGGGAAATAAGTTATATACTGCCATGGTTTATATTATAATGGTACTACTCTACCTTTTATGTCTGTGTTAGGAAATTTAACTTCAAAAACTGAGGGATCCTGAGAAGGATAAACTACATTATTTTGAGTTGCTCCTTTAATGTCATAAGCATATTGAGAATAACCTGAACTTTCACCTACTTTATTAACTATTTCAATACTTTTTACATTTTGTACTCCTTTTAAATCTTCTGAGTATCCTAAAAGAGCAAATAACTCACTAAGTAATAGTGGTTGGTTAATTTGCATATTTTTATTATCAAAATAAGTTTGTAACTTAAGAATACATTGGGTAAGTACTTCGTTACTATTAAAATTAGGCAATACTACAATTTCAAAATTAACACCTATATTAATAATAAAAGCATCTTTAATCCTAATAGAATCATTTATCATTCTATATTGGGAAAGATAAGTAGATAAATTTTGCTTCAATGTAGAAGTAGCAGTTGTAAAATTAGTATTATTATCATAAGCTAAAACACATAAATCTAAAGTAGACGGCTCCTCCCCAGGGAGGAGACTATCATATTTTTGAGACTCAATATAAGCCTTAGCTAAGGACCCATATTGAGAAGGCATACTTAACGCCCTTACTAAATAGTCATCTTGTGTTACACTTCTTAATTGGGAGGCATAATTAGCTAATGAATTTTTTCGTATATCTTGAACAGAATCACCATCTCCACCTCCAGTAGCGGCATCAGGGTTATTTGCGGCTAAGGAACTAAAAGATTCCTGAGCTAGAGTAGCATCTAAATTATTTGAAGTTGTGAGGAGCACATTGCCTGCTACTGTTATATCTGTTAATGTGTTAGCAGGAACATTAGATGCAACTCCCCCTCCAGTTAAATATCTTACAGTTAAAACGGTGTTAGAAGGGGCTACACCATATGTTTTAGTAAACATAAAATTAGAAGGTGAAAATGCCGTCTTAAGTTTATCCTGAGTAGATGGTAATCCTATTCCTACATTATCAGGATTAGGAACGATTTGTTCATCAAAATCTTCAGCAGTGCCCGCACCAAATTGAAGTTGTAAAGTGGCACTGTTATCATCAACATTATTGCTACTTACAATTCTAGTAGCAAATCTTTTAGAAACTTTTTTCAATCTTAATAAATCTCCTACCTCTGAAGAGTCAGCTTGAGTATTAGGATCAGTAACAAAAGGATTAGTATTTTTAATAGTTTCAAATACTGTTTCTTGAGCTAAGTAATCTACTTCGGTCCAATCATTTCCATCACTATCAACAATATCTAAAATTTTTAAAGGTTGTTGTGTACTAATATTATGAGTAAAAAATCTTTCAGGTTCCCCTACTGTTACTGTAGTTGTATTGATAGTAGCGGAAATAGCTTTAGTGGTTTTTTTCAATAAAAAAGAAACTGGTTGGTCTCCCGAGATTTCATATACACTTATTGTTGTAGGGTCTAATGAGCTAGATTCACTAAAATCAACTTTGTTTTGGGTTAAAAAGGTGGGCCCTTCTCCTCCACGTATAGGAGTATTTTCAGATATGGCTAAAGCATATTTAAAATCAGGTACATTTTCATCTGCATCCGCATCATATATAGCGGGTACAGTTTGAAATAATTCAATTTGGGTCGTTGCAGCTGTACTTACAGAAGGTTTATACCCCATCATGTAAGCTAAATCGTATAAGTTATTTAACTGTTTAGAATATTGAATAAAATTTTCTTGTATTTGATTATCTGTGTAGAATGAAAGAACATCACCTACATATGAAGCCATCTCAATAAACATAGTTCCTGGTGAGGAGGGGCTAAAGTCATTGACAGTATTAGGAAAATAAGTTTTAGCAAACCCTATAAGATTTGATCTAAAATCAGAAAAATTCTTATTAATATATTTAATATTTCTATTAATTCCGTTATTACTATTTATTAAATCGTATGGCATTATAATGGTATGTTAAGTTCTATAAATTGGTCTACACTTGAAAATACTGAGTAGAATATTTGAGCTTTGATAGTATGTCCATCTAAGCTTTCTGTAACTATAACTTCTTTTAATTTAACCATAGGGAATACTAAGGTTATATCATCTTCAATACTTTTTTTTAAAGTTTCAAGTACTGAAGGGCCATTTTGCTCAAAAAGGTATGTAGATATATCTCCCCCAAAATTAGGATCAAATACTCTTTCCCCCTTATTAGTAAGAAACCAATTGATCATGTTAAATTTTACTTGCTCTGCACTAGTATAGTTTATCCTAAAAACAGAATCAGAACCTGAAGTTGCAAGGGATTTAAAAGGAAGGGCTAACCCCAGCCCAACTGATGGAGTTTGATCAAATGCTGGTATGTTTCCTACTTCTATTGCCATTATTTAGTGGGGTTTAAAAGACCCATAATTTGGTCCATACCTACATTACCTTGAGGTAAATCTCCCCCGGGCATTATTCCTTGGGGATTAAATTGGTTAACATCTTGGCTAGTAAATTGGGATGCGGTTTCCCCTAAAATATTGGCATAAGCTGCTCTTTTATCTTCACTAATTGGTTTATTTTCAATAGGTGATGAAGGTGCAGAATTGGAAACTTGTCTAGGGGCTCTAACTGCTTCTAGTAAGATTTCTTTTAATTCTTCTTGAATTACTTCTCTTACAGATTCTTTAATTAAAGTTTTAAGTACTTGCGATTTCATTGATTATAAATATTATATTTAATAAGCTTTTAAATTATCTCTGTCAATAATGAATTTTAACTCATCTATTAATACTTTGTCTGATGGGGTAAAGGAAAGTTCGGTTTGAATTAAAGTAATCCCATCATCATTTTTCCCTAAGGCTCTTTTTCTATTTATAGTAGGGGAAAATGGAACTTCTTCAATTTCAAAAACAAATCCTTGGTAAGTAGATAGATTCACACTCTCTTCGGCTTGTCTTTGTACAGTGGAAATTTCTACTAATGCCTCATCAGGTTGAGGTAAAATTACATTACGGCATCTATTGATATTATCATCTAATGATTTTAGTTTTATAATAAATTCATTGATATAAAATGATATTAATGCTAACGGGATTGAAATACTATTTATAGCAGTTCTAACGGGAGGAATTTTAGGATTCCCAAATTTGTCAAAAGTTTTACTAGTAATAAGAGTATCTAAATCATTTAAAGAAGCGGGAATTGCCCCTGGAAGACCGAATGGGATTAATTTTGATATTATAGATACTGCTATTCTACCTGTTTTTAGAGCAGTTATTAATTTTACTAAAGTGTTTATACCTAATCTAGCTAAATCAACTGTAAATGTTACTCCCTTAAGAATTTTAGCTATACTATTAGCTTGATCTAATATGTTATTTCTAATAGAAATTACTTTAGATAATTCCTCTCGGGTAGGACAATCACCTTCAACTTTGATTAATTGTTTTTCTAAAGAAGGTATTAATCTATCCGAAAATAACATGGCTTGATTTGTTACTAGTACAATTAAAGCCTCAATTCCTTTTTTTTTAAATTCTCCTGGAGTAGAGCTATTGATTATATTTTCTTCGATTTTAGCCATTATATAGTTTTACTTACTTTAGACTTAGTTTTAGTTTCTAAATCATTTTTTAATGAAACTAAAGTACTAATTAATGGGGTAGTTGAAGCAATCATGTAAGCCATGTAGGGAGAAGGATTATTATTAAATTGGCTCATCCATTTCCTTAACTCGCCTACTAATTCAGATAATAATTGTATAGTGATATCACCTTTTAATAAGGGTTCAGTTGCTTCTTTATCTCCCAATAATATATTAGGAGAATTTATTGTAAATGAATTTTTACTATCTATGTTAACTGTATCCTGAGAATTTAAATTTACGGATTTAGCCGAACTGATCAAAACACTATCCAGATTAGAATTTAATACTATTCTTCCTGAGTTTATTAGAACCTGATTTGACGCATAATTGGGTATAAATTCAGGTGCAAGTGATGATGAATATGAATCATAATTAAAAATATTAGGTTCTAATTCTATTTGCTGGTCGGAAGTTAAGTATATAGAAGCTTTATCTAAGTTTATATCTTCTTCAATTGTATTCCATCCTTCATCAGTGTCTTCACCCTGCCCATTTCTTATTTTAGTAATAGGTGAAATGCCTTCACTACTACCAAATCTTAGTGATTGACCAAATCTTCCTTCTATTATATGATCTCCTTCAAAAGGTTTTAAAGGATTTATATTAGATTGTTCTATAAAAGTATCCCCTAACTTTAAATCATTTGTTTCATCAACAGCCTTATTAGGACTTCCTCCTAATATTTGAGAAATATTTTTACTTAATGAAAAGGGTGGATTAGAGGAACCGGGAATACCATTATGGTGTGGGTTACCCCAAATATTTATAGGGGGAAAATAGTAAGATATTTTAGAATTACCTGCTTCTTCTAATTTATTATCTGGGAGGTCAATGACTGCTACAATTTCATTAAGTAAAGGGTAATGTTTTATATTGGGAAATAGAGGATATGCTACTCTTATAGCATCATCATTTTCACTAGGATTAGTTACATCTTCTATTAAAACCATACCTATAGAAGACCATTCTCCATAAGTACTAAAATAGGGATGATTTTCATCTAAAATAATATCCTTTACCCTAAAACTATTAATTTCTTTAGGAACAGCTAAGTCTACAGTATCACTAACTAAATTTCTAGCATAATTAGCAAACCCCCCTATACCATAGTTTAACTTAGGCATTATTTCTTATCGTCTTTGAACTTTTTTACTTCATTTAGCAATTGTTGTTTTTCGTCCTCTGTCATTCCAAAATTACCATCATCTACCCCATCACTTTGAATTGCTCTTTGAGCAATTGTAGCCATTTTAATAAGTTGCTCATCATTTTTAACTGAGATTTCTAAATACTCCTTAAGGAGAGGAACGACTAAAGTAGCATCACCAATATCTTGTATCAAAGGTTTTAATTCTGATATAAGAGTTGAAATTTGTTCTTCTTTTTTCTTTTGGTTATTGTAAATTTCTTCTAAAATATTAGAGAATTTTTTTTTACCAAATATATTTTTATCTAACTGCCCCATATTTATTTTATTTATAAATATGAAGTATCTTTAAAATTAGTATATCCATTTTCTTTATAAAAGAGATAATGGGCTTTATAAATGTCTCCTAATTTACCGGCGACTTTAGTGATCTGGGGAGTTTTAGCATCTACCATTTCTCTTATATAAATGTATAGTGCTTTTTTATTAAATACATCCAATTGGTCTCTTGAAGCAAAAATAGATAAAATAGCATCTGCTATTTGAGCATCCCTTAATTTAGGAAATAAGTCCGTAAGGATTGAATTGCAATATTTGATATACTCATCCATAAAAATAGAATCCTTGTCCTTTTCCATAGGATCATAATCCAAATCATATGAATATTTTAGATTATGATGTAATTCATCAACGGGGGCTTTATCTACTCGTTTTTTATAGTTTTTGGTATTTTGTATAATTAAATACCGTTTTGCAATCGTACCAAAATATGAAAATGCTTTTGTCCCACGTGTAGGATCAAATAAATGAATTTTATCTAATAAGAATGTAATTACTTCATGTTGAAGGTGTTCAATTTCATTTACCTCTGTATAATAAAATTTAAAGGTATGGATTATATTCTCCGTAAGTTTAAAAAATCCGTAATGGATTCCCGTACGGTAGATTTCACTTCTTTCCTCGGGATCAGAAGAGCTATTGTATCTAACAATAGCGTCTTCCGTATCTTGAGTAAAATATAAGTTTTTTGTTTTCTTTTTTCTTTTTCTGGGGGGTAATGTGCTCATAATTTATCTATCCTAAATTTAGATAGAATTCTCTGAAGATCTGTAATTTGTTGAAAGATAAAACCAATTTCGTCATCGCTTTTAAAAATACCACGCTCATCAATTTTTTTGAGCTTTTCATCAGAGATTTCTATAATTCGACTAAATTGATCTAAGTAAGTAATATATCCGGCAAGAATATCTTCTTGCTTTTCATTCTTACGTAAGAGGTTTATGGTTGTAAATCCTAAGATTATAACCAATACCCCTAATACACTGATGACTATTGTTTCTATCATAATTTATCAAATAAATCTTTAAGACCTTTACTTTCAAGTTGAGAAAGTGCTTTGTCTTTGGTTGATTTTTTAGATTCTGTGGTCAATATAAAATTCTCCTTCTGGGGGGGCACGGAATTTTTAAATTTAGGTAACCATTCCCTTTCAAACTCAATACGAGCCGCCATCATATCCGCCTGGTGTAAAATGAATGGTAAAGAAGTACGTGGTTTTTGTTCGGGCATATATGCTTTAAGATATTTTTCATTAGCAGCATCATATAACCCATCATGAGTTTGAATTGCAAGCATTTCATTAAATGTGTATTTAACACTATGAGATTGAAGCATAAATAAACCTCTATCAGGAACAGAAGCAAATGGGACTTGTTTATTAAACATATAATCCTCACCTAATTTTTCTTTTCTCCATTTATCGGTTTGGGGGATATAAGATTCATTTTCTTCATCTCCCATTTTTCCAAGATCATGGTTGATTGCCGAAAATACTAATTCTTCTTTAGTAAACGTAGTCATATCAGCACCCTCTTCTTCCCAAAGATCATATTGTTTAAGAGAACACCTAACTACTCTGTTAACATGTTCAACATAACCCCCTGGGAAAGCATTATGGTATTCTTTTTTATGAGCAGCGGGCATCATCATAATACGTTCTTTATAGGTATCATAGAACGCTATAAGCATTTCTCTTCGGGGACGGGAAATGTGAATTTCAATATTATCGCAGAATTCATCCCAATTCTCCTGGATTTGTTCAGCTGTTAGCTTCATACTTTATTCTGTTCATTAGGTGACATAGGCTCTCGCTCAATTGCGGCCTTAATCTCTTCAACTAAATCTTCACAATGTTCTTTAGCGGATTCAACTTCCTGTCGATTTCCTCTACCATTGTGATATTCAACATGTTTTAATTTTGCTTGGAGATTTTCAAGTTTTCTCTGAATGTGTTGTCTATATTGCATAGTTTTTATTATTTATAACGAAGTTACGATGAAAAATTTAAAAAATCAAGGTATTTTTTAAGAACTGCACATTTTTCGTATTCTTCTAAATTTTCGAAATGGTCTATACTTTTATTTAAAGCGGATTCAAAATCTATTTTAGAATTTCTAGCTTCTCTAAATAAAGCATTAATGTGTTCTTTATCTTGTAAGTTTATATCTTTAATATAATCATATGCTCTTTCATAAAGCATAAATTCACCTACTCTTTTAATATCTTTTATATCTAATGTTGGGTCTGCTTTATCAAACAAACCTATTACTTGGGTAGTATAATTTAAATAGTTTAAAATTAACTTTCTAAACATTCCTAATTTATATGAAGGACTATCTTCATCAACTACAGATACCCTTTTAAGGGGTGTAAAGGAAGACAGACTCCCTTCATCCCTAGATGATGAATTAAATGACCCAAATATTTTATTAATGTCCAAAGTGTCGTTCTAGAGTTTCAAGCTGATCTTCTGCATCAGCTAATTTTTGAATGGCTTTTTGACCCTCTTCTAGAAAATGTCCTGATGTATGTTCACCAATGCCAGCCGGTGAATGTATGAGGGTTTCTAGTGTAAGCAATGCTTCCTCTCGGTCCGCTTCTGCTTGTTTTCTTAGAGCCTTTATTAATCTGTGTTCCATGATTATAAATATAGTTTATTTCTAAATTTTTATATGTTGTTATATATGTCCAGTAATTCATCTGCAATGATGGTCTGCGGCCCGCGTAGCTATTTGCTTATTAGGCTTTATATTAACTTTATACCCGTAAGATTGTGCCCACCCCCGCGCAGCTGATACGAGTTTATTACTCATATAATATTCATCATCATTATAATCCATATCAATTTCAAAGCGAATCCCTGGGAGATTATTAGAAAGTTTTTCTGCTATTTGCATTGTCATTTCGGTCTCCATCCATAATCTAATCCAATCATCTTTAATTGCGGAAAATGTTTCTTTACAATAAATATAATGAACCCCTCTCATTGGGTAACGATATGCAATAGCTGTTACATAATTAATACTAGAACCAACTCTTTGAGAATCAGTTCCAATATGGGTTTCAACAAAAGGATTATCCTGGATTATTTTAGCTGTATAATTAACAGGATTAACTTTCTTATTTTTTACTGTTCTAAAATTCACAATACATCCCAATCACGAGCAGCCATAACATACGCAGAACCCGTGTCTAGAGTTGGATCTTCTTTTATCAAAGCTAGGGCTTCAGCTCTTACTTCTGATCTTAATCCCCATTGCCCTGCTTTTTCCATTACAGATTCAACTGTCTGATTCCTTTTCATCAACATAAAGAGTTTCATTACCTAAAATAAAATGCCTAGTATTAGCACTCGGGATTTTAACCATTTCTGCAAGACGACTTATAGCGTCTTCAATATCAACCGCAATAATATATGTTTGATGGATATTCTTTTTTTCAACATATTGACATTCGTAGATATAATGATCTCTTACCTTAGAAGTTTCTATGAGTTCTATTTTAAGAACTTTAGTTTCATTCCCAATTTTAAGTTTATTAAGGAGTTCAACTTTAGGAGAAGTATATTTATTTTTAAGTCCCATAATTATATTATTTAGTGTTATTGGGGGGAGCGGCAACTCCCCCCTTAAACAACATGGCAACTGCTTCTTTACGCTGCAAATTCCTTTGCAATTTCAAAAAGCTTCTGGTTAACATCTAAATCTTGCTTAAAGTTCTTAATCTTACGAGCTTTACGCATTTTAACACCCGAAACATATTCAAAATCTCCTTCAACAACTTTTTCCTGAACAAGGTTAAATACGCTCCACAGGTCATCTCCTGCATCTTCTTTACGGACGGGCCTCAATACTTCATCCAAATCAATCTTATAAACTTGATCAACCTTTTGATCTTTTTGTAGCTTAAATCGAGTTGCAATTGCTCTTCGAGCCAAATCATATTTTTGGGGTTGAGTCAATTCTGTGCCTTTAAACTTATTCATGCTCTCTACTGTAAGAGGCAATTTTTCAACCATTTCTCCAATGGTTCCACGCAAAGCTTCAAAATCATAACCCATATGGCGGATTTTCATTTTCCCAAACTCTTGATCGGCAATTACCAATCCATTAGAACATACAAATCGATACATTCCTGCCTGGAAGGTAAATGAATTTTTACCATCGTGGGAATTAGTCATGATAATTTGTGGCCAAACATTATCTCCATCTTTTCCCTCAACCATCAAATCTGGGTGGCGGAAAACGAGCATGTGTTTTTGGAAACCTTTAGTAGCTTTTTTACGAGCTGATACTTGTTTAGCATCAATAACACCCCATCCCAGTTTTTCCATATCGTCAATAACACGATCTGTAGGAATGTGGGTGTAGTGCTTAGAAACTTCACTACTTGGAGTTTCTGAAAAGGCAACTGGGCAAGCTTCTTGAATTTGCTCGCGGGTCATGAACTCTGAGTTCACATCGTTTGAAAACATTAAATCTTCCATAACTAATTATTTAGGTTTCTATTTAATTCTGGCTGCTGCCGCAACCTTACCCCGTAAATATACGAACAGTCTCCTGTGACTCCAAATTTTA
>Ga0181377_1000209_pt1 | contig 23141 bp, 19 predicted proteins | sample LowvirmetaG_9_FD_130160 | JGI IMG/M metagenome (GOLD analysis project Ga0181377, IMG submission 130160) | Marine viral communities from the Subarctic Pacific Ocean - Lowphox_13 viral metaG | ecosystem: Environmental > Aquatic > Marine > Oceanic | place: Subarctic Pacific Ocean | collected...
AGGTAATGTAGCAACACCTCTTGATGTTCTTAACAGAATGGCAAGATTGCTTGATGCTGCTGATGTACCTTCAGATGGTAGATGGTTTGTAGCTGACCCAGTATTCTGGGAAATCCTAATGGATGAAAACAGCAAATTTATCAGCAACGATTTCGCTGGTGGTCAAGATGCTGGAGACATTCTAAGGAATGGTAAAGTTACTCAAGGTATGATTAGAGGTTTTAGAGTTTATAAGTCTAACAACCTTCCATACTTAGGTACAGGCCCAGGAACTGTAGCAACTGCTGGTTCAGAAACTAACTTCGGAGTTCTTGTCGCAGGACATGACTCTGCTGTAGCGACTGCACAGCAACTGTCTAAAACTGAAAGCTATAGAGATACAGCTTCTTTCGCAGATATTGTGAGAGGACTTCAACTCTATGGTCGTAAGATTCTTAGACCAGAAGCTATTGTTACTGCTCAGTACAACAAGTACAGCACTTAATAAGTAGCACTTTGGGGTAGCTCCACTTTTGGGGCTACACCCATTTTTTATATAGATTTATCGGATAACCTAATCGTGGCAACTACTTTCATTGACCTTACAAATAAAGTACTAAGACGCTTAAATGAAGTAGAACTTACTTCATCAGATTTTAGTAGTGCATCAGGTGTCCAGGCTTTAGCAAAAGATTCAGTAAGAGATGCAATAGCTAAAGTCAATCAAGCAGAATTTGAATGGCCTTTTAACTCAGCCGAACACACTCAAGTTATGGCTGTTGGTCAAGAAGAATATACTTGGCCTACTTTTTTTAAAGTGGCTGAATGGAACAGTTTTCAAATACAAAAAGATGATAGTATTGGATCAGACTACAAATCTTTAACTTTTATAGAAAGAGATGTCTGGTATAGAGATTATCGAGACCAGGATGATAGTGCTGGTACTTCAGGAACAAGCATACCTGATTTTGTATTCCCTTCTCATGGTAATGGTTATGGCGTTAGCCCTAGCCCAGACAAGGCTTACACAGTTAAGTTTAGATATTATTTAACACATACAGGTCTTGATTTGTATTCAGACACTTCAAGAATACCAACTAATCATGATGCTGTAGTTATTGATGGTGCACTTTTCTATATGTACTTATTTAAAGATAATATGGAAGCTGCTCAAATTTCTGCTGGTTCATTCCAACAAGGAATTAAAGAAATGCAATCCATTCACATCAATAAGTATGAAAGTGTGAGAGATAGACGAGTTAGGTTCTAATGGCTGATCGTGTCCAATCCTACAAAGTAATATGTAGTGGGGGATTAAACAGCAACGAGAACCACTTGGATCTTGCTGAAAATTACCCAGGCGTAGCAACTCGTTTAGTTAACTACGAAATATCCGATTATGGTGGATATAGAAGGTTAGAAGGCTTTGACGAATACGATACCAATTATGGAGAAGTAGGAGTAGGTTCAGCAGAAGGCAAAGTTTTAGGAGTATTTTTATTTAAAGATACTACAACGCAACAAGATATGATTCTTGCTGCAAGGAAGGACTCAGGAGCTAATACTTACAAATTTTATAAGTATGTTTTTGGGGCAGGTTGGGTAGCACAATCAACAGGTATTACCCACAATACTGTAAAGAATACCCTGACTGTATCTAAGATTAGACACACTAAGTTTAACTTTGGGTCAGGAAACCATATAGTTTTTGTAGATGGTGTTAATCATGCTGTCGTATTTGATGGAACTAATTGGAAGGAGATAAAAGTAAGCAACTCTGGTGGTACAAGTTCCCCAGGTGGTGTGATGGCTTTAGATGCTCCGACTGTAGTAGAAGTTTTTGAAAACCATTTATTTCTAGGTTCTCAAAGAACAAAATTGTCAGTAGTAGCCTACTCTGCACCTCAAGATCCTTTTACATGGACAGCAGCAGCAGGTTCAGGACAAGCACAGATAGGTTTTGATTTAGTTAATTTTAAACCTTTTAGAGATGATTTATTTTTATTCGGATCTAATGAAATTAAAAAATTAACTGCTGATGTCTCTTCTGGATTTAATCTAGGACAAGTAACAGCCAATGTAGGTTGTATAGCTAGAGACTCAGTTTTAGAAATAGGTGGAGACTTAGTGTTCTTAGCTCCAGATGGTTTAAGACCAGTAGCAGGAACATCAAGGATTGGAGATGTTGAATTAGAAACAATATCAAAACCAATTCAATTAATATTAAGTACTCTATCTAAAGATTTTGATTTAGATACTTTAAATGGCTTAGTCATAAGATCTAAGTCTCAACTAAGATACTTTGTTGGAGATGATAATACAGCAGTCATAGATAGTTTTGGAATTATCGGTGGCTTGAGAACATCAGATCAAAGGATAGGTTGGGAGTTTGGGGAGCTTATAGGTATAAGAGCTTCATGTTGCACTTCAGGTTATGTAGGTACAAACGAGGTCGTTCTACATGGCGATTATGATGGAAAGATTTACAAGCAAGAAAATGGTAAAACTTTTAATGGAGCAGATATAGTAGGAATTTATACTACTCCTTATTTTGACTTTGGGGATACCGAAGTTAGAAAGACACTTAGAAAGATTAATACTTTTGTTAGAGCTGAAGGCCCTTTCACAATGAACCTAGCTGTAACTTACGATTGGGATGACCCAAATACAGCAGTTCCTAATTCGTACTCGGAAGAGTCGCAAGGAGCACCAGTTAGATACAAAGGTACTAATATTAATTATGCAGGAGCTAACATTAACTATGGGGGAAATGATAAACCGATCATGGTAACAAATGTTCAAGGATCAGGTTTTGCAGCACAAGTTACATTTGTAACAGTTGGGCAGTTCGACCCCTATTCAATTCAAGGAATAGTTTTTGAGTTCTCAGCAGCAGGGAGAAAATAATAAATGGCAGGATATACTAGACAGTCAGTAGCTTCAATTATTAATGGTGCTAATATTACAGCACCACCACTTAATGCTGAATTTAACCAATTACTAGCAGCGTTTTCAGGTTCTACAGGACATGGACATACAGGTGGATCAGGAGATGCTCCTAAGATTCCTTTAGCTACTTCAGTAAGTGGTTATCTACTACCTTCTAATGGTGGTGTTGGTGGATTAAATAATACTACTGCAACAGCAAATCCTGTTGTTGGAGATGATGGTGCTGATGGTTATGCACCAGGTTCAATATGGCTAAACACTAATGGACAGAAGTTATTTGTTAACTTAAACAATTCTTCTGGTGCTGCTGTTTGGTCTCAGTTTGTTGTTAACAATGCTTCAAATCAAATTCTACCTCATACAGATAATACTGTAGACTTAGGTTCATCTTCGTTTGAGTTTAAGGATTTATACATAGATGGCACAGCTTATGTAGATAGTTTAAATGCTGATGCTGCTTCTGTTGGTACTACTCTCGGAGTTACTGGTGCAGTTACCTTCGGCTCAACAGCAGCTATTACAGGAAATACTACAATAGGTGGTACTCTTGGTGTAACAGGTGCTACTACTTTATCAAACAATTTAACAGTTTCTGGAACTACTACAGTTGCAGGGGCTACAACATTAAATGGCAATACCACAATCGGTAATGCTTCTTCGGACACAGTTACAGTTACTGCTCAAGTATCTAGTAATTTAGTCCCATCCTCAGACAATGCAAGAGATCTAGGAAGTTCATCTAAAGAATGGAAAGATCTATACATTGATGGAACTGCAAACATTGATAGCTTGGTTGCTGATACAGCCGATATTAATGGTGGTTCTATTGATGGTACAGTTATTGGTGGATCTGTTCAAACCTCTGGACAGTTCAGTTCTGTTACTTCAACAAACCTAACAGCTTCAGGTGCAATTTCTTTTGCAGCAGCTACTATCTCAAATCTAGGTACAGTAAATACTGCCAATATAGATGGGGGTACTATTGATGGGGTAACACTCGGAGTTAGTTCCCCTATCACTAATGCTCAAATTGATAATATTAATATCAATGGTTCTGCAATTACTTCAACAAATACTAATGGTAATATTTCTATTACTCCAAATGGTTCTGGAGAAGTAGATATATCGAAAGTCGATATAGATTCAGGAACAATAGACAATACTTCTATCGGAGCTACAACAGCTTCAACAGGTTTATTTACAACAGTAGGTACAAGTGGATTAGCCACATTAGCTTCTGTTGATGTCAATGGTGGTAATATTGATGGTACTGTAATAGGAAACTCTACTCCTCAAGCAATTACAGGTACAACAATTACTGCTAACTCAGGATTCGTAGGTGGAGTTACAGGTAATGTAACAGGAAACCTAACAGGTAATGTTACTGGAAATGTTACTGGAAATCTTACAGGGGATATAACAGGTAATATTACTGCTTCATCTGGGGCTTCTACATTTAATAATGTTACAGTCAATGGAACTTTAGATGTAACAGGAACAACTATTGCAAATGTTACTGACCCAAGTTCTGCTCAAGATGCAGCTACTAAAAATTATGTAGATACTGCTGATGCTCTAAAAGCAAACATAAACTCCCCAAGTCTAACAGGAACACCTTTAGCACCTACTGCTGCTGCTTCTACTAACACAACTCAAATAGCTACAACAGCGTTTGTATCAACAGCAGTTTCAAACTTAGTAGACTCAGCTCCTGGAACACTAGATACACTTAATGAACTAGCTGCTGCTCTTGGAGATGATCCAGACTTTGCTACAACAATTACAGATTCAATAGCTACTAAACTTCCACTAGCCGGTGGAACAATGACAGGAAACATAACTTTAGCTGGAGCACCTTCAGCCAATCTTCATCCTTCTACAAAATTATATACCGATACAGCAGACGCTCTTAAACTAAACCTCTCAGGTGGAACTATGAGTGGTGCGATTGCTATGGGAACTTCCAAGATCACAGGAATGGGAGACCCAACATCAAACCAAGATGCTGCAACAAAAGTTTACACAGATACTCAAAGAGATACTAGACTTGCTCTTTCTGGTGGCACTATGTCTGGTGCTATCGCAATGGGTACAAACAAAATTACAGGTGCAGGAGATCCTACTTCAGCACAAGATGTAGCTACTAAGAACTACATAGACACACTATTTGGTAGTACCACTTCTGCTGCTGGTTCAGCAAGTGCTGCTGCAACCTCGGCAACTGCTTCGGCTAATTCAGCCACAGCTTCAGCAAGTTCAGCTACTGCTTCGGCAAACTCAGCGACTGCTGCTGCTGCTTCGTATGACCAATTTGATGACAGATATTTAGGTGCTAAGTCTTCAGCCCCAACAGTTGATAATGATGGCGATGCTCTAGTTGTAGGTGCATTATTTTTTGACACCACAGCTAACGCTATGAAGGTTTATTCTTCAGGTGGATGGGTAGCTGCTGGTTCTTCAGTTAATGGTACATCACAAAGATATGACTATGTTGTAGGTACTAACTCAGGATCTTACACAGACAGTTCAACAACAACTTTCCCAGCGACTTATGATGCTGGATATGTAGATGTTTACCTTAATGGTGTTAAGCTCGTAGTCGGTACAGATGTAACAGCTACTTCAGGAACTAATGTAGTTCTAGCTTCGGCAGCAGCGACAGGAGACAATATATGTATCGTAGGCTATGGAACATTCCAATTAGCAAACTTCTCAGTAGGAGAAGCAAATGATGTAGACCTAACAGGTAATGCTAACAATGCTATCCTAGCTTTTGATACTACAGACTCAAGATTTGAACCCACCCTTACTCCAACACTAACTTCATTAACAACTACAGGAAATGTATCTGTAGGTGGTAACTTAGATGTTACTGGAAGTTTTGATATGAGTGATGCCAATATTACTAATATAGGTAGTATTGCACTAGACACAATTACAGATGATGGTGGCACAATAACCCTAGATTCATCAGGATCTATTGTTCTTGATGCAGATAGTGGGGATGTTAACTTTAAAGATGGTGGGGTTGAAACATTAAGATACTCGTCTTCAGCAGATGGGCCACAATTCTTTTCTCCAGTAGCAGACAAAGATATTATTTTTAAAGGCAAAGATGATAGTTCAACTATTACAGCCCTTACTCTTGATATGTCAGCAGCAGGTAAAGCCATATTCAATAGTGGTGCATCCTTTAATGGTTTTGTTACTTATGGTGTAGATGGAACAGGACAAGATGTTAGGTTTTATGGAGATACCTCAAGCAGATATGTTGATTGGGTAAGTGGTTCTGATGCAATGCTATGGAGAGATAATACAAAAGCATTATTTGGTACTGGTTCAGATTTACAGATTTATCATGATGGTTCTAATAGTTATATACAAAGTTCAACAGGAAATCTTAATATAACAGGTGGATCTGGTGCTGGAACACACACTCATGCAACATTTACAGGAACTACTGGAAGAGGAATAGCTTTAAAATCTGGACAAACTGGGGGACAACATAATGGTAAAGCTATAATAGATGCTCAAGATACCGAAAGTGGTGGTGCTAGTATGGATTTCCAAATTGGTGGCAGCACTAAAATTGCTATTGATAATGATGGTCATGTAGGATTTGGGCAAGATTCTCCAAACACACAAATTCATGTAGGGAATGGAACAGAAACCGATTCAAGAATACAAATAACACATGAAAATGTTGGTGGTTTCGGTGCGTTAGATATTGATTCTCATGGATCGGCTACACTTAGACTACTTTCAAACTTCTCAGGAAGTACAATGAATGGTGTTGCTACAGGTAAGTTTGGTTTAATGACCCCTCATGGTAGGGACATTGTTTTTGGAACTAATGGTACTGAAAGATTTAGAATATCCTCTGGTAAAACAGGTATTGCTTTTAATAGTGATACTGCACAAGCTAACCACTTAGACGATTATGAAGAAGGTTCTTTTACTGCTACCCTAGCAAATACAGGAACTAGTCCAACACCCACAGGAGCTGGATACTACACTAAAATTGGTGGTGTTGTTTATGTCTCTATGTACTTTGCTGGAATTACTATAAATAATGCTGGTAATACCCAAATTCAAGGACTGCCTTTTAGTGCAAGTGTTCCTAATGGTGCGTACTCAATTTGCCATTATTCACATGGTACTATAATAGCTTCTGGTTCTGGAGGTTATTTTTCAGGAACTAGTATAGACCTTATTGGAGAAAATTCAACAGGGTACAGCAACTGGAACGTAGGAAATACTAAATATGGTATGTGGAGTGGATTCTATTTCACAACACAATAAAAAATTTATTTATGTTTAGTGGATGCTAGACATGGACTTTAATAAAGGAGAAAAAAATGGCATTAGAAAAAATAATAAAAGAAGACAAGATTGAAATTGTCGGAGATTATAAAGTAGTTCAAATAAGGACAGCTACTTTGATCGAAGAAGATGGGGTTGAATTATCAAGCTCGTTTCATCGTCATGTAGTTAGCCCAGGAGATGATCTTTCAGAGCAAAGTGCTGAAGTACAAGCAATTTGTAATACAGTTCATACCCCTGAAATAATTGCTGCTTGGGAAGCCCATCAACAAGAACTACAAGCAGATATAGCAAGTTCTGATGAGACTAATTCAGGAGAATAATTAAAAATGACTAAAGCAAGAAGTTTATCAGATTTTATAGAGTCAGATGGCTCAGTTACGCTTGTCGATAATCAGAAGATTAAAGTCGGTACAGGTAATGATCTTGAGATTTATCATGATGGTACTCATAGTTATGTCTCTGATGTTGGTACCGGGGGACTTAAATTAACTGGTGGAGATGTTTATATAAGAAATCCATCAGATCAAGATATGATTTATGCTAGTTCTGGTGCTGCTGTAAAACTTTTTTATTCAGGCTCACAAAAACTATCAACAACTTCTTCAGGTATAGATGTAACTGGTACTAGCGACTTAAATGGTAATGTAACAATCGGCACATCTATTACAACTTTATTAACTGGTAATGATATTGATTTTCAAAGAGCAGGAGATTCATATTTAAGTCAAACAGGTGGTGGTTCTTTATTTATAAGAACTAATGATGGTAGCAGTAATAAGGTTAGATTAAATCTTTCTCCTATTGGAGACATCTCCTTCTACGAAGATACAGGCACAACAGCTAAGTTCTTTTGGGATGCAAGTGCTGAATCTCTTGGAATTGGAACGACTAGTCCAACAGAAAAGCTACACATTGACGATACAAATGCAGTTATAAAACTAAACGCAAAAACAAGTGGTAGTGGTGTTAGCTCAGTACAATTTGCAGACCAAGGGACTGTTAAATGGTCAGCAGGTATATCTAAAAACTCTTCTCAGTCAGGAGCAAATTTTAGTATATTTGAAGATGGGTCTTCTGGAAATCCAAGATTTACTGTTAAAGATGGTGGCTTAATTGGCATAGGCACTTCAAGTCCTGCAACTTATTTGCACATTAAAACAACATCTCCAACTATATCAATGACTGATACTAATAGTTTTTCTGATACTGAAGACAGATTTCAGATTAGAGCAAATGCTGATGTAGGAGTAGTACAATGGTTTGATAATTCTACATCATCGACAGCCAACATTATGACCTTCACTCCCACTAGTCGAGTTGGGGTTAACGAGTCAAACCCTGATAGAACTCTTCATGTAAATAGTGGGACAACTAATGTTGTTTCTACTTTTGAAAGCACAGATGGTACTGCTGCTATCGAATTAAAAGATAATGGGGGTACTGTCGAACTCTCTACTGCTGGTGGTAGCTTTGCAGTACAACCTCAAGGTGGAGCAGCAAATCTTACAGTAGATACAAATGGATTTGTAACTTTAAATAAAGAGGGAAATGATTATGGACTACAACTCCAATCATCAGGAACTAGATCTGGTTTTGTTATAGCCTATCCAAACGAACCAACTAACATTGATGGTTCTGCGTTAGTATTAGCTAGTGATGCATCTTTTAGATTGGGTACTGCTCAACATTATCATCACATAATGCAACAAGATGGTCGTACTAGCATAATGGGAGATGATCATGAAACCTTTAGGGCTGGGGCAGATAGGTTATGGTCTATGGGAGCAGGGGATTATACCCAGGGATCTGTTAGAGTTTATGTTTCACAAGGAACTGTAAACAATGGTTCAACAATAGATCTATTTGGTAATAGTTCAGCTTACACAGATATTGGTTATTGGATGGTTATAGAAGCCTTCCATTCAGGTAGAACCTATTATTCGAGTATAGGGCATATAGGTGGATATGGTTGGAACGCAACCACTACAGGGTCTGGGTATAGCTTTAATAACGCTACTGTAGCTACAGGTAGACAAAAACTTACATGGACTAATAGCTCTGGACATACAGCATCTTACAATATTGCAGCATATATATGGGGAGACCCATCAGTAGATGTTTATACTGGAGCTATCTCAGGATTAATTTAATAGGAAACAAAAATGAGCGATAACAATAATGAAAATGTACTACCTGGACTTACTGAAGAAGAACAAAGTAAGGTTTCTGTCAATCAAATTACAGACAAAAAGGTAAAAGTTTTTGTAGGTGGAGTAGAAACTGATATTCTCGAATCTGAGATGAATACACCTGATCCTACAGAAGCTGCTACACATGAGTTGGATGATGGTAGAGAATTAAAAGAAGTAGATGGAACAGACTTTACCCCCCAACAAAGATACTGCCATTTTGATTTTTTAGAGTCTAAGCATACATCTGAAAGAACATATCCTTCTATAGAGGAACAGTTAGATATGTTATATTGGGATAAAATTAATAATACTGAAGTTTGGAAAGAGACTGTAGATAAAATAAAAAAAGATACTCCAAAAACAGACACTTCTGATATGTCTAAAGTATTTGATAAATTTGGTAACTAGAAACAGATTCTGATTGAGGGAAGATACTAAATATAGTATAATTAGTATAGCAGATACTAGCAATGATGTAGAGTACACATAGGATACCTACTCATTATGCCTTCCGAACACAAACAAACCTATGATTCTTTTGTAGTAGATGGATTAAAGTTATTTGGTTTATCTGACGATCATAAGAATTACACATTAAGGGAGTTCACAAACTATTTTTTGTACCCCTTAAATCATAGAAAGATTCGATTTTTTTATGAGGATAGTCAACCTAGAGGTTTAGTAACCTGGTGCTTTCTCTCACATGAAAAATCAGAAGCCTTCTTCAAAGATGATTACATTGTCCAAGAAGAAGATTATGTAGCTGATGAGGGAGATCAGCTTTGGTGCATAGAATTTATTGCTCCATATAGTAACACTCTCAAAGTCGCTAGAGGGATGCAACAGCATTTCCGAAACCTTTACCCAAAAGGACATAAAACAAGTTGGAAACGATTTGGAAGAATGGACTACAAAGGCAGAGGATATTTTTAATTAGGAAATTATTATGGGATCTAAAAAGAAAACAACAGTCGTAAACGAAACTGGGATCGGAGATGACCAATTTGATACTCTTGCAGCAGGGCAAGAAGGTATTAGTGGTCAAGTAACTGATCTTGGCACAAGTTTAGACACTAGAGCCGATAGCATAGATGATAGCATTGGTACTGGCTTTGATAATATGGGGGGTCGTTTAGATATGGTAGACAGCTCTCTCGACACACTAGGCACAGATATGTCTACAGGGTTTGGGAATGTCCAATCCGATATATCAGGTCTGGGTACAGATATAAATAAGGGTTTTGAAGGCCAAGCTGAAACAATAGACACAGGCTTCAATACTCTAGGAACTCAAGTAGGAGAAGGCGTAGATGCAATTACATCTAATGTAGACACTCGTACAGGAGAACTAGGAGATCAAATAGGTACAGGTTTTGATACTCTAGGCACTAACATGGGTACAGGTTTCACAGATCTTACTGATGTAGTTAATACAGGTAATACAGCACTAGGAGATCAGATTACAGCAACAGGAAATGCTCTAGGTACTCAAGCAGAAGCTGGATTTGACGCTACTAAAACAAATATCGATGAAACAAAAGCTGCAATCGTAGCTGGTCAAGGAGATATGACTACTCTAATACAAGAGTATGGTGGTAATCTTGATGCGTATGCTACTGCATTACTTGAAGGTCAAGCTGCTGCTCAAGAACAAGTAGGAACTCTACAGGGTGGTTTAGATACTTTTGCTGAACAGTATGGACAAGATTATGCTCTTGCTGCTCAACAAAGAAATGAAATGACTTCAGGTATTCAGGGTGGTTTCCAACAAGCAGCAGAACAAGCTGGTAATATAGCTAACTCAGCAGCAACTGAAAGAATGAATCTATCTCAAGGCTTAACTGACTTAGGTGCAGGACAGGCTGGTTTAGGCGATGCTTTAGGATCAGGTTTCACAGGCATGGGTAAATTAGTTAGAGATGAAGCTGGTAATGTTATCGGACAAACAGTACAAAGTGCTGCTGATGTAGATACTGCTATCAGAGACTCAGCAGGTAATATAATTTCTAAAACAGCAAACTATGTTCAAGATTCTGAAGGAAACATTGTAGGAGTTCAAAATAAAACTTTTGCAAGAATAGCTAAAGAAATGGCTGTAGGATTTAATGATGGTTCAGTCGAAGCTAGAGCTGCTCAAACAGACTTTGGTAATAGATTGAGTGCTATTGATAATATTCTTAATGTTCAAGGAGATCAGCTAAATGATAGCGTAAGGGATTCTTATACTAAGCTATCTAGTTCTTTTGATGAACAGGGTAAACTTATAGCTAACTCAACTGACCAATTTGGTAATAGGATTTCAAGAGCTTTAGATGCTCAAGGAAATTTACTTATAGCTACATTTAATGAGTCTGGTAATAAACTAGATCAGCAGTCTCTAAGTATTAATCAGATGATGGGACAGATGGAACAGTTTGGTTATCGCCCAGGATCTAATAACAACATGGGAACTTTAGCTCCAGCAAGTAGACGAGTTCAACCTGCTTATGTTCAGTCTGGAAGAGGTCTCATGACTCCTTTCACTCAAACGAGGGAAGTAGCATAGAGACATGGCAGAAGGAGAAAATAGACTTCATCGAATTGAGTTAAAGCTCGATAAACTAGCAGAAGCAGTAGTTCAACTAGCAAGAATGGAAGAACGATTGGTTACTTTATTTAATCGTATGGATAGCTGGGAAACAAGACAAATAAAACTTGAATCCAGGGTAGATGATTTAAAATCAGAAGTACGAACTAATAAGAGTGCTGTTATGTTCGGAGAGAGATTGTTTTGGGTAGTTCTAACAGGATTAGTCGGAACTTTATTTTGGATTTTTAGAACATAATATTAAGGAGTTTATTTTATGGAGAATCGTAAGATTTCTCCTTCAGGCATTAATTTAATTAAGCAGTTTGAAGGGCTACATAAACAAACAGTCGAGGGCGATGTCAGAGCCTATAGATGTGTAGCAGGTCGTTGGACTTTAGGTTGGGGCCATACTCAGGGAGTAAGGTCAGGTATGAGAGCTACCATAGAGCAATGTGAAGAATACTTATTAGAAGATCTAAGAGAAGTAGGACAGTACATTAACGCACTTGTAGAAGTACCTATTAACCAAGCACAGTTTGACGCTCTTAGTTGTTTTATATTTAATTTAGGTGGTGGCAACTTTAAGAAAAGTACACTCCTTAAAAAGTTAAATAAAGGCGAATATGACGAAGTTCCTGCTCAGTTAATGAGATGGAACAAAGCTAGAGTAGATGGAGTGCTAACTGCCCTTCCTGGATTAACAAGAAGGAGAACAGCAGAAGCTGCCTTATTTAGTATGGGTACTCCTCTTGCTTCTGAAGAAAATGGCGAACCAATGCCACAGAAGATAGAAGAAGAAAAAAAGAAAAGTTTATTTGGGAGATGGTTTAAAAATGATTGATAAATTAATAGAACCTGTAAGTGATATAGTAGGAAAGTTTGTAAAAGATAAAGACTTACAAGCTAAACTAGATCATGAATTACAGACTCTTTTCCATCAAGCTAATTTAGCTCAAATAGAAATATTAAAAGAAGATGCTAAATCAACTAATTGGTTTCAAAATTCTTGGAGACCTTTCGTGGGATGGACTTGTGGTGTTGCGATGGCATACCACTTCATACTACAGCCCCTTCTTCACACAGTTTTAACAGCATCAGGAGTCCAAGTAGATCTTCCTGATTTTGAGTTTTCTCAATTATCTACAATCTTAATGGCGATGCTAGGAATGTCCGGACTAAGGTCTTATGAGAAGACAAAGAATGTGCATGGCAAATAATGGTAAAAGAAGCATTAAATGAAAAATCTAATCTAACAGTTAGTTTAAGCTACTTGGCTCAAATAATATGTGCCATTGGAGCTGTAATTTACACATATGTAACTTTAACAGCAGAGATTACGCAATTAGAAAACCAAGTTGCGTTAATGAAAGATGATTTAAAAGAAGTTCAAACATGGACTAGAGATTGGGAGTCAGGGGGAATATTACCACTTGATGTATCACAAAATGAACAGATTAAATACTTAGAAAAAGAATTAGATCGGCTTCATAAACAAATGTATGGAAATTAAAAACTATGGCAGAGCAACAACAAGAAAATCCTAATAGTAACGCAGTTGTAGGTAACGCAGATGCTATACCAGGTAATGTCCCTGTAGAAATGGGGTCAAATACTGATGTAAGCCCTAAAAGACAGGATCAACTTTTTGTTGGGAGTCCAAATAATTCTAGTGATAACATGGACACAAGTGGGGATAGTAATAGAGTAACTACTGTTACACCAGCACAAACTACAGGAAATCAAGTTGTAGGGCAATCAGGTATAGACCCAACTAGGTTAGCAGGAGAGCTTGTATCAGATCCTAGTCAATTCATGAATAGTGATATGACTCTCGCTGACAAAGTAGAAGGAATAGATCCTAACACCCCAGGAACAAACATAGATGGTACTAAGTTTGATATGGATGCTGATGCTTTAGCTGTTACAGGACAAACAGGAGTAGTTAATCAATCTACAGGAGTAACAGAACAAGACGCTAGGACTTATACTGCTGAGACTGCTGCTGATAGGGTAGCCGGGCAAGATATATCTGGAGCTACAGGAGAAGTTAGTGATAAAGCTACAGTAGATGCTGATGGCATTGTAGTTGATGTAGATGATGTAGAATCAAGAGTAAGTGGATTTGCTACTCAGAATATATCTAAAGTAATTGATACTTCTACCATTGCAGGAAAAATATTAGCTGAACAATTAGGAGAAGGTAACTATACTGATTCTAAGTCTACAGTTAAAGGGCAGATGGATATTCTGTCAAAAGAATTTGTAGACGCTAATGGTAATCCTAAGATACCTACTTGGGCTGCTGGAAGTGCTAGAGCTGTGTCTCGTATGATGGCTTTTAAAGGAATGACAGGAACTGCTGGAACAGCAGCTATGGCTCAAGCTATCATAGAAGCATCTTTACCTATAGCTCAACAAGACGCTAAATTTTATCAAACTGTTACTTTAGAAAACCTAGATAACAAACAAGAATCAATTATAAATACAGCCAATATTATTTCTAAAATGGAAATAGCTAATTTAGACGCTAGGGAAACTGCTGCTGTCGTAAACTCTAAAAACTTTATGACTATGGATTTAGCTAACTTAGATAATGAGCAACAAGCTAATATCATTAACAATCAAAACAGAGTTCAATCAATTTTAGAAGATCAAAAAGTAATTAATACACAACGATTATTTACTGCTGAGAATCAAAACGACTTTGCTAAATTCTACGATCAATTATCTTCTAACATTAATATGTTTAACACAGAACAGCTTAATGGCATGGAGCAATTTAATGTAAGTGAAGCTAATGCTATTAATCAATTTAACTCTCAATTAGAAAATGGCAGAGAACAGTTCTATAAAGATATGCAATATAATATTGACTTAGCTAACACTAACTGGAGACAGTCAATTACTCTAAAAGAAAACGATCAACTCTTTGAAGCTAATGCTAGAGATGTTCAAAATATGTTTAACTTGTCTACAGAACAATTAAATAGAATATGGGATAGAGCAGACTCTCTTTTAGACTATTCTTGGAAGTCTAGTGAAAACGAATTAGATAGAGAAAATAAAATTGCTTTAGCTAAGATGGAATTAGAATGGCAAAAATACTCAGCTAGAAAAGCATCTCAAGGGGCTATAGGAGAAGGAGTAGGTAGATTAGCTGCTGCTGCCTTACCATTTATATTCTCAGATGAAAGATTAAAAGAAAATATTAGAGAAGTTGGTACATCTTCAGATGGTCATACTTTATATCGTTGGGAGTGGAATGAAAAAGCTAAAGAGCTAGGAGTAGATTCACAAATAACATTTGGAGTACTGGCTCAAGAAGTTAAAGAAACTGATCCAATGTCAGTAGTAGAAACAGATGAAGGTTACTACGCAATAAACTATAAGGGGTTAAGTTAAAATGGCCGATACTTTTGAAGATATAATAAGACAATCAATTAAGTCTTTTAAGAAAGGCAAAATGCCTGACCAGACTAAACAACTATTAGAGGAAGAGGGGGGAGAACTAAAATACACTCCTGAATATTTTGATGAGTTAGAAAAAGAACTTTTAGAAAAAAAAGAAAAAGCAGATAAAAAAGAAGCTAAGAAATCTAAAGGCAAAAAGAAACCTAAAAAAATGTCTGAGGGGGGAACTCCAAGTAAAGTTGATTTTGGGGTAGATGCTCTAAATGCTGTAGCTGGTATAGGTGGGGGGATAGCTGATGCTTACGCCAACGCTGCTGCAAATACAGATAAATCTAAGTTTGTAACTCAAGATCCACCAAGGAGAAGATAATAATTATGGCACAGATACCTACAAAATCTTTTGATGCTCCAATACCAGGAGAAAACTACACTTCAGATACTAAAAACTATCCCTGGCATAGACCAGCAGATATTATTAACTACGATGAAGCAATAGATTACTCTTTAGAACAGCTCAGTACTGCTGAAGCTAGTCATTCTATTATGTCTTTATTAAGCGTAGATGTAAGTTTACCTACTGTAGTAGACATATTTTTAACTTCTCAAATCAGTAGAGGTAAATTTCCTATAGATTTAGCTATCTTAATATCCGGGCCTATAGCTCGTTTCTTAGAGATTATGGCTAAGATGTATGACATTGAATACACTATGGGTAAAGACAATACCCCACAACCAGTAACTCCAGCGTACTTAAAACAAGTAATGGATAATTCTGAAGTAGATGAAGAAGAAGCAGAAGTAGTTTCAGAAGATATAAATGAAATACTTAATCCTGGAATGGGGTTAATGGGAGCACCTTCTCAACTAGAACAGGAAATGATGTTAGGTCAAACTGATGTTATAGAAGAGGAAGAAGAAATTATAGGGGAAGAAGAATAATGTCAAAAGTAATGGGATTTGGTGGTGGTTTTGCTAAAGGCTTTGCTGAAGGCATGGCTGACAACCTAGATAAATGGGCAAAAGAAGAAGGGGATGCTGCTGTTGTTGCTTCGGCTCGTTATGAAGAAAACCGAAAAAGTTTCTTTGAACAAAATAAAGAAGACGAAGAAAAAATAAAACAAGCTGAAGCTATGATTGAACAGCTATACCCGAAGGCTGCTGATGTTGATAAAAGAGCTAGAACTACTGATGCTGTAGAACTTCTAAGGGCTGGTTATACCATAGATAAAACTTTAGACTTAATGCAAGACAGGATATATAAAGAAATACAGCAGACAGAAACAAAAGACTCTACTGAAGTTAAAACTGAAGTAAAAGATGAATCTGGAGATACTGAATTTAAAGATATAAACGATCAAACAGATGAGTTAATAAAAGATGTTAATACTGCTCTTAATGAAACAGACGAAAAGGTTGATCTGAAAGAGCCTGAAGTAAATGGTGGTGCAGGTGCTTTAGATATAGACAATAATACTTTTGATAAAGATGGAAAAGTAAATGATGAATCTGGGGATACTAAATATAATGCAGTAGCTGGTTTTAATATTGAAGCAGCAGATAAATCAGAAGATAAGGGATTCTTTGGTCGAATAGGACAAGGAATGGAGAATCGTAGAGCTAAAAGAATTAGTAAACGAGTAGACGAACTTACAGGAGTTTCTGCTGAAGAGAGAGATAAAATGTCTAAGGGTTTCCTTCCAACTGATTATGTCAGGATTGATGGAGAAGGTAGAGCCGAATTTAATCTTAAAATAGATAAAGACGATGAACTTAATGGCTGGGATTATTACAGATTAGAATTACAGGATAATGATAACTTCCAACAATTAGATAACCTAGGTAAAGCTCAATGGCTAACCCAAGCTGAAGGAGAGTACAAAGCTATCACAAGTGGTAAAAACTACGCAAAAGGAACTTATGTTGCTGAGTTAAATCGTGAAGAATTACTAGAGAAAAAGATTCTAGAAAACCCAGAAAATTATGATGATAAAACTGTAGCTAATAATAGGTTTATGTTAGACATCATCTTACCTATGAGAAAAAGTAATTTAGATATTCTTGGTAATGAAGATGGTAGTGCTTCTAGCACTAATAGAAGTAAATTAGTTTCTTATCAATTAAGAATTGAAGTGCCTTCTACAGAAGAAGGAGGAGAGCCTACTTTTAAAAGAAGGTCTGGACTACTAACTTCAGTATTTGTAGATGAAGAGTTTATTGCAGCTTATCCAGAATATGCAGACAAAGCAGGGCAAAGAGTTAATGTATATGAGATGCCTAATCCTAGTTATGGAGTTAATGCAAATTCTTCTTATTTACCTAAAGATCATGGTTCTATTAATAACGCAGAAGAAGATGATTTCGCAAAAGAAAGAAGAAATCTTTGGTCAAATATAGGATCAAAAGACTTATCTAAGACAGTAATAAATGGTAGGGCTGGTGTTGGTACTGCTCTAAGAAGTGCTTACGAAATAGACGAGATGGTTAGAACACAACCAGGAGTACTATTAGCTGGAGATAAAGTAGGAACTTTTGTAGAAGAACTTGGTAAAGATATTAGTTCAGTAATAGGGCTAGTTACAAGTACTCATGGGGAAGGTAAGAAAATATCTGAATCCCAGGCTTTAACAGAACTAGATAGCTATTACACAAGTGCTTATGGTGGTATAGGAGAATTATCAGAACAGGCTAAAACCCATAGATTATTCCAAATGAGAATGATTAAGTTTGCCTATGCTTCTGCAAGAATAGATGGCAACTATGGTCAAGGACTATCTGATAAAGATTTAAAATTAACATTTGAGTCTATATCCGGAGCTAAAGACTATGATACCTTCTCTAAAAACTTAAAGATGATAGTAGGACAATCTGTTAATGAGCTAAATGAAAATATTAGGCAATGGGGAAAAGATGGTAATGTCCAAGAGTACAGAGAATTAGGTGGAAAAATTAACCTTAAAAGCGTTGGAGATGATGCTGAAGAAGGTGGCTGGGGAGATGCCTATACTTGGTCTCAAACTCCTGTAGATGAGTGGATACAAAATAATCCTGTAAATGCTGCTGGAGAAACAATAGACATTCCTGATGGGCTTACAATACAATCCGATGCTCCGGGTGTATCCCTTGACCAATACCTAGTTGAAGAACTTAGAGAAAGAGGATTTAAAGTAGATGACAAATATCTAAACAGTTCTAATTTTAGAATTTTAAGTGATGGAACAGTAATAGGATACGAATAACTATGGCAGATACAAATTTAAATCAAAAACAATTAGACTTTTTAGATACCCTAGGACCAAAGGTTGAAGAAGAAGTAGAAACTGAAGAAGAAAATAGTAATGATTTATTTTCCCAAGAAAACATGGACTTTTTACAGCAGATAAAAAACAGAGCTGCACAAGATGCCAACCCTTCGTACATGGTTAATCCTTTTGAAGACATTACTATGGAAACAACCATAGAAGAGGTAAAAGCTAAATACCCTGGTAATATACCTCTACAACAAATAGTTGCTTCTGATGCTTACATAAATGCAACGACAGAAGAAGAAAAACAAAACCTAATAGAAGAAGGAATTAATGCTTTTAATGACCAGGTTTATTCAGGTACAGGTTCAGCAGAAAGTGGGTTTAATGTTAGAAGGCTAACAGGGGGCAGATATGTAACTGTTGTAGACCAGCCAAAACTTGAAAAAATAAAGAACTCAGAAAAATATAAAACTGCTGTAGCTAATAACGATCAGGATAAAATTAATCAATTAGAAGCCAATGCTAATGTTAAGTATGCTGTTAATAGGCCTGGGGGAGATGGCTCTCTAAATCCTTTTGCAGCAAGTAGTTTAGATGATAACCAAGAAAGAGGATTTGTAGGAGCAACTCTTGATTTTGTAGAAGGGTCTGCAAAAAAAGCCATTAAAGAAGGGGCTGAATTTGGGGAAGGTTTGTTAGAGATGTATGGGTTTAACGACCCAGATACAGACTATGTAAGTCAAAACATGGCAATATTAGCTCCTCAAAGTAAATACGAAGATCTTGTTACTGATATAGGAAGTATAGTAATAGGTGGGGCAACTGGGGCTGGATTAGTAACTAAATTAACTAAGATACCAGGGATTACTGGGCCTGTAGCCAATGGATTTTCTAAGTCTTGGGACAAAATAAGGAAAACAGCTAAGAACCCAGAAGAACTTTATAATGCTTCTAAGAAATGGGAAGCTGGTATTAGAGCGTACTTAGCTATGAGAGGTGGAAACATGGGGGCTGCTATAGCTACCCCAGATCAAGTCAAAGCTCTTTTTGGAGATGAGGTACTAGAATCCTTTGGTGTAGACCCAGAGAATAATCAAACACTATCTCATTTTATAGATAATGAATTATTTTCAGTAGGGTTAAAAACTTTAGGGATTATAGGCAGTCGTACTATTGGAAGCAAAGGTTTAGACCTACCTAAAAAAGCTGGTGGGTTTTTAAGGGGGTTTAAAGCTCCTTCAGACAAAGAAGCAGCCTTCATAGTAATGAAGAGTATAAACCAGGGATTAGATGATGCCCCATTAGAAGAAGTTGCTTATCACATGAGCATATTAAGTAGGGTTATCGCAAACAATGAAAACTTTGCTATAACTATGCTGGGTGGAGCTGAAAAACAAGTAGGCCTGGATACTGCTATGGCAGTAAGCCAAGGGGCAAAGGAATATGTAGAACAAGCGTATGCCCACTTTAAAAAATTAATGCCTGAAGATGAGTTCCAGGCTTTTATATTAGGAAAACAAGAAGAGATAGTCCAAGGTATTAATGGAGTTAAAAGTGGCTTCTTAAATAACCCTGCTGTTAAATCTGGATCAACTAATATAAATCAAAGTGTAGATAATATTATATCTGAGACAGCAGACGATATTGCTATAGGAACAAAAGTATCTGATGATATTACAGGGGAAGCACAAAAAGTAGCAGATAATGTTACAGAAAGTGCAGCAGCTAAAGAAATGGCTGATCTTGGTTTAGATGCAGTAGGGATAGAAGCTAAAGCTGTTCAAGATCAAAATAAAATTATTAATATGCTTAATGAAGCTGTAGAGAACAACAGTCTAGGTACTTCTGTAGCAGAGAAAACAGCGTTAAATGAATTAAGTGGAGAAGTTCTCTACAAGGGATGGAAAGATAGTTATACGAATTATAATAAACTTTTTCAGGCAATACCAGAGGGTGTATCTTTTGATGTGGGAGACTTTATTTCTACTGTTAATAAAAACTTTAAAACAATAGATGACCTCGACATTGTAACTCAAACAGCTACTAAGGCAGACCCTGTAGCAGATATGCTAAAAGCGTTTAAACCTCAAGCAGTCTTAGATGATGCTGGGGAAGTCGTAATGAAAGATGGTAAGGCAGTAATGGAAACTGCCGAAGAAGTAATAGAGAGAATATCTAAAGGAGATATAGACCTTAAAAGACTATACACAGAAATTAGACCTGCTTTATCCGGATCAATAACTACATTAAAAAATGCAGGAAACCCAGCATATAAGAAATTAATAAATATTAAAACTTATATAGATGATTTAGCAGAACAATCAGGGGATGACTCTTTTAATGCAGCTATGACTGCTTATAAAAACCATGAGGGAATTTATGGTAATACAGTTCAATTAAACACTTGGGAACAGAGTGCAAAACAGGTAGTAGACACAGTAGAGCCATCTATAGTGCCAGGATTTAAAGATACTACTCTTATATCTGTAGATAATATTCCTGCTGGTGCTTTAAAAGTACCTACAGCTATGGGCACACCTAAAGGGTGGGCTAATATGGTTGAAACAGGGGCTAAAATGCAGAACTCTTCCTTTGAGTCCTTAACCCCTGAAATAGTAAAATCTTGGATAAAAGCTGTTGGACAGGGTAGTGTAGAAGAAGTATCTCCACAGTATGTTAAACACTTAGTAGGATTAGCTATTAATGCTATAGGTAAAACTACACAAGCAGGAGATTCAGTAGGAAGCCAGAATATTATAAATGCTATACAAGATTATGTCGTAGTTCTTGAAAAGATGGGGACAAAAGAATCTCAGGATGCTGTCAACCTATTTAGAACTACTGTAGATGATCTTAAATCAGTAGAAGCTGGAGTTATTACTGCTAATGATTTAGTAGCAAACACTACTACAGATTCATTAAAATTATTAAAAGATGCTAAGTCTGAGACTTTATCTAAATTTATAAATAATATAACAACAAGTCCTGAAGTACTACAACCAGCAGAAATTACCAAAAGACTTACCAAAATGTTTAATTCTGATACAGCCATAACAGACATTAGAAGTTTAATGTCTAGGATAGATGAAACTGGAGATCCTATATTAAAAGAAGCACTACAGGCTCAATACCTAAGACACCTAAGAGATAAAATATTTACTAATAAAGGAATTGATCTACAGGTAAATACTCAAGGAAATGTATCAAGAGTAAATGAAGCAAGTCCAGCTTCACTAAATAAAATGTTGAGTCAGGATGATATGTCTTTTTCTATCTTAGATGAATTGTTTAAAAAGGGTACAGATGATGAGATTATTGGAACAGGTATTAAAAATATAATCGTTCTACAAAACTTAGCTATTAACCCTCAAGCAGTTAGACCTTTAACTATGGGTTCTTCTACTATTAGTGAAGCAGAGATGATGAAAGGTGTTAACCAGCTTATTACTTGGACTTTAGGTATTCTTAATCCAACAGCTACTAAAGCTAGATCTATAGCTTCAGGGGTAGTATCAGACGCATCTTCAAAAAATGCAGCAGCAGCAGAAGCCCTATTAGTATCTTTCTTAGTGAACCCAGCTTTTGCTAGAAACGCATTAGACCAAGCTGTAAATAATAGTGCTAAATTTGATAAAAAATCTTTCTTAGAAATGCTTACTACTTATAATATGAGAGGTGTTTTTACAGAGTATAAAGACACAGGCTCAGAAGCAGAACAGATGGATGCTATTATGAATATAAAAGCAAACCAGGCAATGCCTGGAGTTAGTGGTGGCCCGGTTCAATAGAGATGCCGGAGAAATGGAAACCTGACGAAGTAAGAGTAGATCGTCAAACCAAGAAAGTAACAAGGGTAAGACATTACTTACATCACACTCCTACCCAGGAGTTGCAAGAGTATTTAGAAAAAGGTTATACTAGACCTAAAGTTATACAAAAAGTATTAAAGGAGTTAACCCGAAGAAATGAAAGACCCAGATCCAAATGAATTAACAGTAGACAATGCGTATAAAACTAGATGGATTTGGTATCACACAATACTCGGATTAGAGCTATTAGTCGTAATATTAATACAATTAGCAATTTTAGTCATCTTAGCTATAAAGTTTTAAATTTTTACTACATTTATAAAAAACGACCTCACAGGAAGCCCATACAGGGCTTTTCTTGTATATACCCATACCAAAGCATCAAAAATACCTAAAACCTCTTAGAGAGCATCTCTGGGGTTCTCAGAGCAATAGGCAAAAAAAAGCCCCAATTAAGGGGCTAATTTCCGGAATAAGAGTAATTTTAACAATTAGGGAGTAATTATCTCTGAAGATGGAGTTACTATCTTAGATTTTGTCTCTTCTTCCTTGGGAGAAACCTGTTCATTAGATGCTGCTCTTTGATTTTTCTCAAAAAGATTCATCTCAAAAAGACCTCTATTCAATAACCAATGAACCATAGGTAGAGCATTGTTACTTG
>Ga0181377_1000210_pt1 | contig 23031 bp, 10 predicted proteins | sample LowvirmetaG_9_FD_130160 | JGI IMG/M metagenome (GOLD analysis project Ga0181377, IMG submission 130160) | Marine viral communities from the Subarctic Pacific Ocean - Lowphox_13 viral metaG | ecosystem: Environmental > Aquatic > Marine > Oceanic | place: Subarctic Pacific Ocean | collected...
GAAGGTTTAGTACTTACACACCATCAACGGATGGTAATACAATTACCGATATGAAAGTTAATTACGTTAGACCAGGGTCAGCACAAGGGGAAAATTATTATGAAACGTATGGTGATGTTGGACCTGAATGTAATTCTGGATTTGATGAAAAATCTGCTGTATTAATTGACGATGATGGTAATAAAGGTACACCTTTTAAAATTGATAATGACTTAAATGATGGTGATGATATAACACCTGGTGATAAGTGTGGTTACTACTCCAATGGTTCAACTAAAACAGATATTAAATATTTTTATGGTATGGATGCATCTTCACATACTAAGAATGACTTAAAGAACTATCCATTCGATGGTTCTAAATTAGGTAGTGATGCTGATGTAGATGCGGATGTAATGGTAGATGACGATGAAGGTATTTCACCGTTTACAACACAAACACCATATTTCTTTTACTTTGGGTTAGTTCCAGGTAAAACAGCATTAAATAAATTGGTAGGTAAGTTTTTCTCTGATAAGATTAATAGTGAAACATTAGAAGATGTTACTGAAGATAATGATAATACTGATGAGCCGAAGGCTGGTGAAGAGAAAATATCACCAGAAGCAATAATAGGGAGTTGTCTTAAAACTTAATAATTATGGATGAAAGATTGAAAAAATTATTAACGGGAACAAAATCGCAGTTAGATGTTGATGAAACACAAGATTTAAGTATTTCATTAGACTCAAAATATAAACATATTGATGAGGATGTGATATCTAAGATTATTTCTACTAATGCTCAGTTTGAGAAAGAAAGACAAGAGAGTGGGATATATAGATTTTACGGTAATATTAAATCATTAGTTAGTAATGTATTATTTAATGATAATCTAAAGATTTATCAAAGAAACGGATTGACACAAACCAAAAAAACTAAATCTTCTAATATTATTGAAAGAGATGGTTGGTTAGGATATATAGATAATGATGAAGACACCGCACAAACATATGAAAAGAGTAATGATAAAATAAACGATAATAAAAGTAGTTTATGTGAGTTTATTCCTTTTAGTCCGGGATATAATAGATTAAAGTTTGATGACCCAGATGGGTTACCTAATTATATTATAAAGGTTACATATCCATATAAGAAGGAAGACATTAACTTTATCGATGACGTTAGTTTAACAGGTGATGGGATAAACATAATTGATTCTGAAATGATAGAATCTAATGGATATACTTCATTTAATACTGTTATTAGTCATGGATTAAGTGTTGGGGACATTGTAAAACTTAAAAACTCAAGTAAAGATGGTGAATATCAAGTTGTTGGTTTAGGGAATAATAATGGAAATGGTAAAACTAGGTTTTTTATATTGGATATACCTTATGTTGAAAGTAATATTAGTAAAACAAAAACAACTTTTAAGAGAATTGTAAATGGTGTAGAATCTGAATATTACGTTAGAAAGTTTAAGAGTTTATCTAATGGATTTAAGGATTATGATTCTTATCCAGCAGCATTTGCAGAAACTTATTATGGTGATGAAGAAGTTGCATTTAACTTTACGAAGGATATAGATGTAAATGGTGTGGTAGATAATTTAGGTAGACCACTATCTGAGTTGTTCCTAACCATTGTTAAAGTAGATACTGATAGTAGTAATGATTTTAAGGATACGTATTGGAAGGGTTTAACTAAAGATAATAGTAGTATTCCGGAAGATTTACAAAATAGGTTTTGGACACATATACAAGGTGGTTTTTTTACAGAAAATAGAGATGATATTAATTATAATGTTAGGTCTATAAGTGCAGATGGGTACGAACAAACACATTTCGGTACTGTTGATAATGGTATAGATGAAAGTGATATTGAGTTTGTTGGAGATATTGTAGAATACAATGAAGAAGAACTAATAGAAAGAACTTTAGAACCAACATATCACAGAATAAATACTGTTTACAGAGAATACAGAAAAGATATATTAAATCTATCATCAACAGATGGTGAATATGAGGTAGATGATTTAAGAGAGGGTTATATTTATAGACCTCACTATAGAGTTAAGATTAGGGAGTTTAGTTCTACAATTAGAACAACTGAAAGTGCAAAGATTAGTACAATAAATGGGGATGTAGTATTAGGGGATGATGACATACCTGATTATGCAGTACTCACATCAACAGAAGTTAAGAATATTGTAACTGATGACACCAATGGTTTAGGTGATGAATTTGATAGAGGAAATCCTGATAATGTTTTTGAGGAACCTGTTGGGTTTAACCCATGGACAACTATAGAAACTTATAAATATCGTTCATTATTAGATATTGGTGAATATAATACTTTTGGTGATGGTGTTGATTATCCATTTAAGAGTGGTGCTCATTATATGTATATGAACATAAACTTCTTTTTAGAAAGACAAGATCCACCTTTTAATGAAAATAATAATGAGGTAGACCTTACATTGCCTGGTGATGTAGATACATTTAACTTTTTAGTAAACTCACCAAATTATGTAGACTTTAGGGTAACTGGTATTACTGAAGATGGTATTGTTACAATTACTGAAGATAATTCGACTGTAGTAACTGTAACATTAAAAGAAAGTGATGGTATTTATGATTTAGGTGATAGACATATATCAGGTATACCTACAAACTTACCTGCAATAACAATTAAAGATATAAGTAATGTTTGTTAATAGAAGAAAAATAAGAATTGGATCCGTAACTGGTGATAGTATAAACTTTAATATACCAATAAAGATGAATGCTGACCCATTGGATAATGAAGATTTAGTTAAATCTACTTTTGTTGAAGAGGAGGTAGAAAAGGCTATTAACCAAACAATTGACTTAAAAAAAGTTAGATTTAAGCCAGCAACTGTTAAAAATGGAAGTTGGACAATAGTTCCTGAAATTAAAATTGAATTAAAGTTTTTTAAGAGTGATGGGACTTATAGTAATGAATATGCTTCTTTAGGTTTTACGACACCTGATTTATTCTGTAGAGTTAATAGAGTTATGAAGAGTTTTCTATCATTAGATTACTATAACTCAACCAATTCTGCTGAGAATATATTTTTAACTAATAGTGATGTATATACGCAAATAGGTGATGACCAAACAAATGAATTAGGAATACCATTAAAGGCTAATTTTAATCCTATTAGTTATAGATTAGGTGACCCTACATTAAGACCTAATGAGGTTCATGAAGGGTTTCATATTTTTTGGTTTAGTAATGATATACTAACCGCAGAAAATCAAGAATATGTAATGTATTTAAGCCCAACATACCAAAATGCTGGTGATGGTACGGTATCTATAATGACACCTGTTAAGGGTAGTTTTAATGCAGATGGGTTAAGTGTATTTGGTTTAGGTGGTGATAATGGAACACAATATATTAAAGTGATATTAAAATATGATAGTATTAGTGGAGACTTTATGTATACGATTAGTCATAATAATGAAAGACAATTAAAATCAAATAATGATGATGGTGGGATAGATTGGAATAATGATACGGTAGGTCATATACCGACACTAACATTATATCAATTACAACCTACTAATACCACAAACTTTAGTGATGTGGCACCTAGTAGTGATACTAGTACAGAAAATACAGATGATTCTAGAGGAGATAGAATTGTAGTAACTGAGAACATAAACACGATACCAATAATGGGTAATACAACTCAAAGTACAACTGGTTCTAATGTAGTATTAAGAGGTAATGTTAGTGGTGATGGTGGTGCGACTATAACAGAAAGAGGTTTTGTTTACTCAACTGTTCAATCCCCTACAATTTCTAGTAGAAATAAAAAAACTATCAATGGTGGTTTAGGTTCTATGAGTACAACATTAAACGATTTAGCTGAAGGGACATACTATGTAAGATCATTCGCAACTAACAGTGTAGGGACATCATACTCAAATCAGATAGTGTTAAATATTGAAGTTGTGGAAACAGGTGGAGATAATGTAGATTTTGATAATGGACCTCAAGGCAACGCTGGTTTAGGTGGGTTAGGTGGTCTTAACAATCAAACGGGACCTCTAGTAGTATTAAGTTTAGATATGTATTACAAAAATACTGGTGGTTTCGTACCTATTGAAAATGGTGGAACTATAAATCATAAAAACTATAACTCTTTACAAATTAAGGCAATCGTTGTAAATGATAGTGGTGAAGAACAAGTAACTGAAAAATGGGAATTATTATCTACTACAGGGTTATTAGATAATCAAGTAGGGGAACTAAAGGACAGTAGTGAAAAGATAAATGTACCTAACACAAATGGTGTTTATGAACTTACATTTGCCCCTTCTAATAACACATCAAATACTGTAGTAATAAACATAAGTATAAGTAGATAATTAAACATATTATTATGGAATACATTAAAAGAAAACGATTATTAGAAAATTATAGAAGTAGAAGTGCAGACACTTATGGTGAGATTACTGCTACAACTATAAACGTGAATGTATTCCTAACCAGTACATATGAAGATATTGGAATGTACTATAATAAAGACTTTGAACCATTTAGTGATGATTTTGATGGTGAGTTTAAGTTAACAAGACAACAAGCACAAGAAATTACACCAGATAATTTTAACGATGAAATTGATGGTAGATACCCACTAACTGAATTAGGAGATTTTAATCAAGGAGTATTCACAATTACAGGTGAAACAGATGAAAGATACTTAAAAAGTGTTGGTTCATATAAAATAAATATAGATAATATTCCTGAATATAAGACAGGTCTTAATATGGCAGGAGACATTACCGAAACTTGGGATGGCGCATTATTAGATAATAGTGAAGTTATTAAATATGTATTAGGTGGTAGTGTAAGTAATGGTGGTAATTATATATCAAATACTGGTGTAAAATATACTACATTTAAAAACCCTTTAAGTACTGGTGCCAGATATTATAAAACAATATATTCTAATTATATGGGTGGTAGAAGAACGATATCAACAGAGACATTAGATGCAAATACTAGTTTACTTGCAATATATAAAAAGGAAGAATTGTTAAATATAGTACAACCACCAAAAGTTAGGAATAAGGTATTTATAAGTAGAGGTGGAGAAGATATATTTGAGAGACACTCAATTATGTCTGAAATAAAAACCAGAGATGATATTGATGAATATAGAAATGGATATTTTTAAAAATTAAAAGTTATGGCAGTTGGAAATTATGGTACAGTCAGACCCGCAGATGTTTCGGTAGATGATATAGAGGTTTTCTATACAAAAAATGATGGTAATACAATCTCTACTTTAGTAGAATTAACACCATCGCAGGTATTAACTAAAGTAGATAACCCTAAAGAGGGGAGAGCAGGTGAAATATTTGGTGGTTTATATACGTTATCATTACCTACAGACACCTTCAATAGTAAAGGTATTTACACAATAGTAATAAGACCTAAACAATATAGAACAACTATTGTTGATTGTGGTGTTTTAGCTGCAAATAATGATGTTGTTGGATTAGTAATTAATAAGGGAGATTCTGGTGAAGCTGATGATGAAGGTATACCTGCAAAATTAGGTGCTGATGGTAGTCTTGTTGGTTACAGAGTAGAATATATTACAACAGATACAGAATCTGCAGAAAAGAAAGTTAATAATTTATTTAGAATTATTACTTCAGATAATAGGTCAGCAGTTGTACCAGACCAAACAAATACGGCACTAAAAAATAATAGTTATTCATTTAATAATAGTTCTAATTTATCATTTTGTACATTAACACCGTCTTCAGCACCGTCTGTTAGACCAAATGCATTACCATATATTGGTGTTCCAGAACAAGAAATTATTATAACGAACACATTCTTCAACCCAATTATGTTGGAAGTTGAAATGGTTGAACATGATGACGAAACATTAGCATACGCTCTTTACGGAAACCAATCAAAATCTCTGGAAGATGGTATTTATAGTATATATAACTTTGAAAACGCGATATATCGTCAATACAACTTATATGAGGTTAAAGATCAATTTACTGGTTCACCACTTTATGAGGTTAGACAGGAAAGAGATAACATTGATTTCACTAAGGATTTTGATAGTATCACAGATTTTTAATTTATAATACTAAATGGCAGAGGGAAACGACATAAAAGTTGCTGGATATGCTCAAAGAATATACTTCAATGATAACATTGAGTATAGAGATTTTAGTCCAGATTTAGTTGGTAACCAATTCACTGGATTGGGAGATGACGCATCCATATTCACTATGGGTAACTTTTCTGTATTTACAAATATAAACCCTAAAAAGAGTAAAGTATTTAATCAAGGGACATTCTCAGATTTCTTAACAGTGGATGATGTTACAGAAGACAATACTTCAGTCTTAACCATTGAGAAAAACGTAAAAACACAATTAAACTTAGATTTAACTAATCCATTACAATATGTATGGTATGGTTCTTTTGCTGAGTTTAATAGGGTTTCGTTAGAAGATATACAAAGTAGATGGCCAGCAGCCATTTATATAGATAATAAAGTTGGTAGTGTTACTGGTAACAGTGTTACTAACTACAGCTATGATGTTGAAACTAATAGGTCAACATTTAAGATAAACTCAAAATATTTTTATAACCCATTCACCATTAAATACACTACAGATTCTGCAAATGTTGTGGAAGAAGAAGAGGTAAATAATTTAAGAAACTTAAGCTTAAATTATGGTAGTTATGGTATAGAGGTAAAAGGAAGGATTTATAATATAACCAATTTTACAGGTTCTACTCAAATTACCAATTCAGAGGTAAGAATAGAAGCTGAAGGTAATATTTTTAAGGAACTTACAAACAGTGATGGTTCAATATCAACGACAGAAGGTCCATTACAGTTCTTTATTAAACCAAAAGAAACAGAAATAGAAAGTTTCTTCACTTCTTTAACGGAGTATCAAAGAAACATATTAAATAGAAATACACAACCTATATATAAGAGTACATTCGATTATCCAGTGGATAGTGAAACAGGTATTATTGTATATCAGGAAAAGACAGTTAATTTCCCCTTAACAAAGGACGGGTATAACCTCAATTTTTTTGATGGGTTATACTTGTCTTTTTTAAATGAATTAAATGACATCGCAGTTTCCTTTGATGAAAATCAAACAAACCTAATGGTAAGGAAATATACTGCAGAAGTGATTAATTCATTTGACACAGCACCTAGAGCTGATGGTAATGATTATGTCAATAACGGACAAAAGGCAACCAATGTATTAAACATATATGGTAGGGAGTTTGATGAAGTTAAAAAATATATTACGGGTATTAAATATGCTCACGTTGTAAGTTACAATAAAAAGAACAACACACCTGATGTTTTAATTAAGGATTTAGCTAAAATGTTAGGGTTTGAGGGATTTGAGTTACTCACCAATTTAGATATAGATAAAATATTCTTACCTAGTGAGGGTGTGGAAGGATTTAGTGGTCAATCTAAAAACTATTCTAATAAAGAAGTAGAAACAGAGGTATATAGGAGAATAATTCTAAATGTTGCTTGGTTATGGAAGTCAAAAGGAACTAGAAAGGCAGTAGAATATCTATTTAGATTGATGGGAGCACCAGAATCTGTTGTGGTATTTGATGAACATGTATATGTTGCGGAAAAACCATTAGATATTGAGGCAGTTAAGAGAATATTATACCTTACTACTAATTCTGACGATATTTCAAGTCTACCTATAGATGAAGATGGATATCCAAAACCATCTGAAGATGGTGACATTAGACTAGTGTCGTTTATAAATAGTAGTGGGATAACAGTCACAGAACCACAAGAGATGTATTTCCAAAGTGGTGGAGGATGGTATAGAGATACTGGTGGTGATAGTGCTGGTGTTGCAACAAGTGAGGGAAATAACCCACACATTGGACCATATGATGGTGGTAGAGAGTATATAAATCAATTTGATAACTTTTTCCCTAATTTTTCTGCGTATACAATTACAGGTATTACCGAAAACTTATTAGAAAATGCATTTGTTAATTATAATGACGGATACTTTAATGGATTGTCAACATTAAATAATTTATATGTAACAACATTAGAACCAACTAATAATCAAATATTACAAGATTGTCTTAGTGTGAGTTTTGATTTAGAGGTTAGTCCTAATAAAAGTGGTGGAACAACTACAATGCAAGATGAATATGAAATTGCATTACAAACATATGAAAATTGGACAGGTAGTGGTGGTATTTTAGAGTTACAACCATATAGGATTTATGACCCAGAGTGGTATGTTGTTAAAAGGAATTATGAAGTTGCTTTGTCTAGATATTCACAAGAAACAAACAAAGCTGGTTGTGATGGTGATAAGTGTATTGGTATTACTTTAAGTAAAAATAATATCATTTCTAATGAAAATGATAATTATATAAAAAAAGAAACTGGACCATACATTTATTATGTGAATGCTTCTGGTGAAAAAGTTTTATTTAACGATTTCCAAAATAGATGTACTGCAGATGATGGTGTTTATAAGGCATATATCAGTACAGACAATAGATTTACAGAATATTGTGCAAAATCTGCACCTTGTTCACATGGGGAACCTGTTGATACAAATCCAGATGGTTTTGTATTATTTAAGTCTGGTGGGTCTTTTAAAAGTGGACTTGCAAGACAAAATACTTTAGAATCTAGTGTAGAATGTTGTACTTGGTATAATTATAATTATAGGGTACAAAGTGATGGTAAAATATATTGTGTATCTAATCCAGAAACAGATGTAAATACTGGTGATGATATACAAAAAGAAATAGATGCTAAAACAGCAGATAGAAATAAAAAACAAACTGAATTAGACAACTTGGGAAATAGTTAAAATTGTATGAATAATATTTTTATAAAATATAATAAATAATGGCTGGTAACGTTTCTCAAGGTGGTAATAGTGGGGGTATAGTTAGACAAACTAATTTCTGTTGTAGGCCTCCATCTATCAAATATAATAAAGACGTTCAAGATGGTAAAGCAGACTTTCCACAAATTGAAACACAATTAAGGAATGTTGGTGACATCGATGAGGATGGAATATTTGTAGTTGAGTATCAATTACCTGCCGAAGGTTCTGAACATGTACCTGATGCGTATATAGACGGTGAAATGTACTATTGGGAAAATGATGTCCAAAAAGCAGAAGGTGTACGTGGTTTATCATTATGTACAGATTGGGATAGTTCAGCACAAGCTTGTGCGGCACAAAGAAAACAATGTTGTGCGCCATATACACAAAAAATTAATGTTAATCCTGATGTTCCTGGTTCAGGAACATTAGTTGCGAAAGCACCCCCATCTGGAAGAGGAGGGTCGTTTGAGTATAATTCTGGTGATTTTGAGATACCTAGTGAAATTTACGTAGTACCAACTACATATAGTACTGATGGAAACTTTGATAGTTATTACAGATATGAAAACGGTGATGCCTGTGAATACGGTACACCGGTGGTTGCTTGTACTGAAGTTAAAGTGACATTTGTTGCGCCAGCACTAAGTGATGAGGATAAAACAAAATGTACTGATAGTGATGCATTAAATAATGGTGAAGATACTAAAGAGGCTTGTGAGTTTAATCAATGTTGTAAGTATGCTAAAGATAGTGACCTTGTAGTTGAGTGTAGTTCTTCAGAGGCAAACCAATTAGAAATACAGATTGCAACATTAGATGCTGAAATAGAAGTTTTAGAAAGGCAACAAGATAGATATGCTAAACAAAGGACATCTACTTCTACAATTAGAACATTTGATGCTACAGCAAAAAGAGGTAGTAATCCAGACTCACAGATATATTCATCAAATCAACTTAATAATTTTACTAATGAGGGTGTTTATATAAAAGGAACGACAGAAAATCTAACTGGAAATGCAGAAGATGATTTTAGTTCTTTTGGTGGTAATTCTGACTTTAATGATGTCAATAAATGGAATGCAATTATTGATAGTGAATCTGGTATTGTTTCGTTTGAGTTAAATGATGTAGATGTTGCTGCTGGAGATAGTTTTATATTAAGCCAAAACTCAACTGAAACATCAGGTGCTAATCTATATAAAGAGTTTTGTGTATCAAAAGGATATTCATATGATTATTACATAACTATTGATGGTAAAGAAGTTCTTACAGATGTAAGTAATTCTGAAGCTAAATTAAAATGTGTAGATAATTCATATATTACTTGCGATGCGGTAACCAACATTAAGATGGTATTTGGCGCTAATCAATGGGATGGATTTTATATTCCACAAGAACCAGATGAAAAAGGTGAAACTGAGGTAAACATTAGTTTAGATGTAATGGTAAGATTTAATGCTGACACATTATTAAATGAATGTTTAGAGGGTGGTACTGATTGTGGTGTACCTTATGTGGATGTAAATAGTGTATATGATACAGAGTGTCAAAATTATGTGGTATTTACAAATAGTAATACGGATAAAAATAGTCTAAGAGAAACAAAACAATCTGCTGCGATAAGTGATGCATTCACAGGACAAATAAATTGGTTATATAGTGACCAAGAAAAAGATATATGGAATAACCCTAGAATACAAAGAGAACCTACTACTGAATGTTGTTCTGCAATTGGTGGTACATTAGTGAGTAGTAATGGTTACTTAAATAGTGGAGAAATTATACAATATAATGATATTAGATTTTCTAGTCTAAATAATTCAGAATATTGGAATAAATTAAGTGATAATATTAAACTCGTTAATAGTATTATTGGAGAAGTTAATGATTGTGGTGTAAGTTATGAGACATACACTTACCCTGGTTGTGAATCTAACTATTCAGATTTAATAACTACAACTAATATATGTTCTATAACACCTGATGACAATTTACTGGGTCATACCGCAATGGTGCAAAAATATGATGAGATAATCAATCAATTAGCAAATATTAGAGATGCAATAGATGTTTGTACTGCAGAGAATATTGCAATAGAAAATGAGGTTAAAGATTTAGAAATTGAGGAAACGACATTAACAGTAAAAAGAAACGAATCTCAATCACAATTAAAAGATGTTAACGCTAAAAGAACTTCAGATAGACAAAACTGTGATAGTAGTATTAAAAGATTAACAGAAAAGTATAACGAATCAACAGATGAGACAGAGGCTGAAACTATTAAAAATGATAGAGAAGACAGAATACAAGAGTGTGAAGATATAGAAAGTGCAAATAGTATAAGTATTAGTCAATTAGAGGATGAGATAACAAAATATAATGAATGTATTAAAGAAGTTCAAAGTAACATCAAATCCCTTAAATTACAAAAGAATAGTACAGATTGTTGTAACGAAACTTATCAGGCTAAAATACAAGGTACTTTTGAGAGAGTAGTTGGTAACTCTACTTCATTAGTTAATTATACAAAGAGTGATTATGATGAATGGAAAAATACTTTAGAGAGACAATACAGTGCAGGTGTTGCTACAGACAATGATGTATATCAGTTTATGTCTGACACTACTATTGATTTCACATTAGAAGTAGATAATAACTTAGGTACAAGTACTGGTAATAAAGTAACTAAATATAAAACATTAAACAATTATAAGCAAGAAGCTGTTTGGAATTTTAATGGTGGTAGTTATAGTGGTGTTTTATTAGAAGGTTCTAAATCATCTATTGATGGTGTTAAATTATCTGTACAAGATAGTTTAGGTGACACGTATACTGATGAAATATTTGATGCTCAATGGCAAACAATAACACTTAAATTAGACGAACAAGATTGTAAAGATTTATTAGAGTGTTACCCTAACAAACAATTCTTTATTGGTTTAACAATCAATAATGAAAAGAATTGTGAGACTACATTATTAGTTGATAACATTAAGATTGATAATAGTTCTTACATTATTAAGAATATGTATTCGTTAGAATCATTACCATCATTCAACTTACAACACACAATTGATGATAAGAAATCTTGGATTTTTAATGACGATTTAACGAAAGTACAAAATAGATATAACGCTGGTTTAGAATATAGATACTCAGATTATGATGTAAACCATTCTAAATTGGTATTAAATAGTAAAGAAACTTCATTTAGAATTGACCCAGCAAACGCTGTAGAATGTGATGTATATAATTTCTGGCAAGAGGTTGATTGTGATGAATGTAACACACTTTTTAGTTGTACAACAGCAACAACATTGACATATACCAACCCAACAGGAGGAACGGTATCATTGGTAGGTAGTAGTTGTCCAACATTTAACTTCGATGGTTTAATAAGTCAAATAAGAAGTAATTATAGTGATTGGAAAGATGCTTTATATAATGAACTTGCTGATAGTAGTTTAGTAAGGAATATGTCTTATACTGTTATTGATGAAACTAAGGGTAAACCTAAAGGAAGTCAAAAAGTATCGAGAGACACATATGTAAATGATTTATTCAATAAAGAAAATATAAAGAAATATGGTGTATCATATTACTTACCAGAATCTTTAGGTGTAGGATTTGATATTCAAACCACACAATGTAGTACAAATATTATTGAGATTAAAAATAACGATAATACTTATACTCTATTGGGTGAAGAAACTGATGGGACTATTTCATTATATTCATTTAGTGCAGATACAAATAGTGTTTGTGAAATAACTGGTATAACGGAGCAATATTGCTTCAAAATTGCTGAAGAATTAAATCACACATTTAAGTTAGAGAAAGACGATTACAAATGGTCAAATGATAAATGTAGATGGAAATCAGAAGAAAGAATTGGTGATGATTGTGATTGTGGTACTTCAGATTATGGTAGTATCTTAAAACAAAGTAATGTTATTATTCCTGGTGTTACAACATCTGGTACAACAACATTAGAAGAGGTTTTTGGTTTGGACCCTAATACTGATATATTTGTATTTTATGATGCAACATCTAATTCATTATCAAACATTAGAATACAAAGTGCTCACATATATAGATGGTGGTTACATTACATACAAGGTGGTGAATTAGTAGATATTCCTGAAGGAGAAACTTATACAGGTAAACTGAGACAATATGCTGTTGTGGGTAAAAATAGTGGAGGTAATAGAGATCCTCAAGGTGAAAGGTGGTTAGCATGGGCATCTTACCCATGGACAGGTAGATTCTTATCTGTAGATGATGGTGATAACACAACAAATCATGGCTTACTTGCAAAAAATGAGGCTAATGATAATGAGAATTGTTTTGGTGGGTTCAAAAGAAATAAATGGCAATATGGTGGAGATAGTCAAAGAAATAAATGGGGAAGAAGATTCAATAAAGTTCAAATATGGAATGACGAAACGGTATCAAACCCAAGTGTGGTAGAAAAATCTGTATTAGAGATTTTATATGAACAGCAACCTGATGGTAGATGGAAAGATCCAATAACTAATGAGACATACGATGAAGATGACTCATATTTAATTAAAGAAATACCAGGAATTCATAGAAGTGATGAAACAATAAGTGTCAATGGTAAAAAATATACTACAGGTGGTATAGCACCTGAGTTGAAGAAATATATTGGTGATGAAGATAAAGGTGTATTTGGAACTTTACCTGCCGATTATCAATTAAGTGACCCAAATGAAATAAATAGAGAAAGGGTGTTTATGATATCTATGATTGATGAGTCAGAAACATTTTATCACCCATTAGATACCGATGATTCATTAGATTTAGATGGAGATGCTTCACATGATTTTTACATAGGTGGTAATACTGCTTCAGGATTTACACAATCATATGTTGATGATTTTAATAAATTTATCAACGTTTATCAAAATAACTATACCTATTTTAGAGGGTATAATTATTCTACTTTAGGTGGGTTGAAATCTAGTTGGCCATCAAAAATTGATATAAGCAGGTCTAGATCATTATTTGCATTGCATTCATATGCTGCGATAGAAGGGGAAGTTGTTGCACCTATCGATTTTAAGGAATATGTTTATGATGGTGACGGTGGTACATTATCAGCAATAAAAACGTCTAATCCATATTCAGCACTGACGGCAACAACATTAGATGGTCTGAATAAATCTGGACTGAAACATTTTGGGTGGGCAGAAAACCATCAAGTAGGTTTAGGAAATAAGTTTGAACCAGTACGAATACCACAGGATGTTAATAATTTAGTACAAAACGATTCTGTATTACAATATACTATTGGGCCATCAGGAACAACTGCACCATCATTGAGTGCGATTTGTACTGATGTTGCAATTTGTGTAAATCCATTAGATTATTTAGATAAACAACCTAGTGAAGTTAATATTAAACCTAACTTCGATGAAATGGTATTGTCTAATCTAATTGATGTTAAGAGTAGACAAGTAATTAGTGGGTATCCTCTATTACAAATGTTTTATAATCAATACTTAAACTCAAAAGGGTGTGGTTCATCTATTAGTAATAACTTAAATGTGAATACCACTTTTGAGGTAATGGACTTAATAGGTGACTATTGGACAGATATTATTGAGCAAGTAGTTCCAGCAACAACAATATGGGACGGACAAAATAATTCAGGTAAGGTATATAGAAATACCATATTTGAGCAACAAAAATATCCTTACAGAAGATATACAACAAATTATTTTGATGGTAATGAATGTTCCATTGATGGTATAACACAAAGTGCTTTTGCATATACCACTGAATATGTTGGTTTATCATTAATAGAATATTGCCAAAAAGGTGATTGTTTAGGGGAAGAAGTTATTGGTTGCAATAACCAACTAAAAACATTAAAACAAAGAAAAATATTCTTAGAAGGTGAAATATCTAGAATTACTGGAATATTAAACAAAGAAGCTGGTATAGTTGCAGCAAATAGTGATAGACCACAACTTAATTTATCTGCTGGGTCTGCTTTTGGTAGAGATTTAGATAGTAATGAAGAATCTGCTTGCCAATATACACAAGAAGAGATTGATACTCTAGATGGACAAAAAACAGGTTATCAATCAGAATTAGTTACATTAAATGGTGATAAAGATACTGAAGGTTCAATTGCAGAAAAACAAACTGAATGTGATGGTATCACTAGTAGTGTTAGTACTAAAAATGATGAAATTGTGAATAACATTACATCACAATGTGAACCAATAACGGTACAAATAACTGAAGAAGAAGAAAAACTAACTACATTAACTGAAGGTACTTTAAGTTATCAAAGACAGAAAGATTGGGTTAATGTATTAAGAAATAGATATCAAAATTGTGTAAGAAAACAAAAAGCAAGTCAAACACAATATAACACAATATTCATCACTCAAATGATGGATAGTAATGAATATGAAGGAGATGTGAGTGTATTTGGTGACCCAGAATGGGAAAGCTGTGTAGAATTGATACATGAATGTGATGCATGTGATACTACTACAGAGGAAGAAGAAACAGCATAATAATTATAGTAATAAACTATTTATAGAAAAGGATAAAAATGAGTAATGCAATTAGAAGATATAGTGGTGAATTAGGAGATCCAGTTTCGGTTAAGATTGATGTAATCACTGAAAAAGAGGTGCCTTTAAGTGTTGAGCCACAAATTACTAATGAGTATAAAAGAGGTGAGTTTATTCAGACATGGAATAAAACCTTTTTTATGACTGATTTGTCTAATGTAGATACTATAATTAGAAAAGTTAAACCACAAACATTTGGTCTGACAATATTTTCTAATACCCTTAATATACCAACAGTAGAGATAAACTTCACAGGTAACACTGGGTTATCAACAACAAATGTAGAAGTAAGTGCAAATAACCTTATAACTATAATTGAAAATGGTGAGAATATAACCTTCAATGGTGTTAGAGAAGAGAGTAAAACTTTTGCTAACGTACCTAGAAGTAATACTGAACTATACCCTTACAATACAAAGAGTGATATAGATGTATTTGATTACCCTAGTTTCTCAATAGATGGTACTAGAAAGATACCATCATCAAGTGCAGATACATTATGTGGTGAAGAAAGTGCAAAGGCAAATAAATCATTTTATAATTGGTATTTCGGAGCAAATGCAGGTATTGATTTCAACCCTATTAAAACAGGTGGAACGGCACAAGCAATTAGTGGTAGTGTAAACACAATGGAAGGGGTGTCTTCTATATCAGATAAAGAAGGTAATTTATTATTCTATAGTGATGGTTCAACAATTTATACAAGTGGTAATACAGAGATGCAGAACGGTACTGGTTTATTTGGTAGTTCTTCATCTACACAAACTTGTTTAGTTGTTCCTAGACCTTCTACAAACAAATATTATGTATTCACTACATCAACTGAAAAAGGATTGAGGTTCAGTGAAGTGGATATGGATTTACAAAATGGTGAAGGTCAAGTAATATCTAAAAACAATTCATTATTATTAGCAACTGAAAAAGTAGCTGCTACTAAGCATAGTAATGATACAGATTATTGGGTTGCTTCACATACAACAGGTACAACAAGTTACTCAATTAGAAAGATAACTTCAACAGGAATAGGAGAGCAAGTGACATCAAATATTGGTAGTACACACAATACTGCAATTGGTTACTTAAAGTTTTCACCTAATTCACAAAAATTAGCTTGTGCAATATATGATGAAGACATTATAGACATATTTGATTTTGATACCTCTGGGGGTACATTATCTAATCTAATAACAATTACAGGATTTACATATGTAAATGGACCTTATGGTTTAGAATTCTCTGAAGATTCTTCTAAGTTATACGCAACAGATGGTGCGTCTACTAAGGTTTATCAATTTGATTTAAGTTATTCATCAGCAACAGATATGACAAATCACGCTATTGAAGTAGGAGATGTTACTGGTGCTAGTTTGGGTGCAGCTCAGATGGGTCCAGATAATAGAATATACATTGCAGATTTAGATGAACCACACTTACATGTTATACATGATAGTAATAAGTTAGGTGTAGAGTGTTCATTTAAGGAAGATTACTTTTTATTAAGTGGTGCCAGTAGTGGTAACACATCAGAATGGGGATTGCCTAATGGTGTAAGTAATCATTATTTTAGTCCAGATAGAGATGTGTATTATACAAACTTTGATAGAACAGATACTTTTAATTTTGATGTAATATTTGACAATTTAAGTGATGTTATTGAAGAAAAAAAATTAACATCGAGAATCAATTTATATAAATATAATAATAGTAGTAAGGTATTTGATAGTACACCTGTATATGTTAGTGATGATATATCACCTACTGGTTTAACTAATGATATGTATATGTTAAAAATACCTTTTTCTGCAGTTACAGAAGGAGAATATATTTTTAAGGGTTCTTATAGTAGAAAATTAAATACGCTGTTATCAAAACAGTTTGGTTATACAACAACAACTCGTAGAAATAGTTTAGTTACTGGTAATTATGGTATTTATGACCCAGCAAAGGATTGGTATTTCATCAATATGAATAGGGCGGAAATACCACAATTAAATAATAGTGCGTCTAATCCAGTAGAAACTGCGACAATAAGTGGTTTTAACGTTAAAAGTGTATATACTAATTTAGGGATTTTTAATTATAAGTTTAATACCACAAATACAGAGTCTATTGGTATTGTTAGTTATAATGGTTCTGTATTATCTAAAGGCATTGAATATAGTGCCAATACAACTGGAGATATAACTTTATTATTAGATGAAGTATTAGATAATCAGTTATTAACGGTGGCATATGTAGCAGTTAGTAGTCAAGGAAGTGCAATTTTTAATGATGAGTATAAAATAAACACAGACATCAAAGAAGGTGAAACAAATACTCAATTAGAAAGTGATAGGGTATTTTACAATATAGACCAAAATAAGTTTGAGTTTTATTTAACAACAGAACCATTGACTACAGATATTACATTAATATTAAATGGTTCAGTATTAGCAAATAATGTGGAGTATTTTAGATCTGCTACGAATGTAAAAAGAGTAATATTAGAAGGTGATTTAACAGAAGGTGATATTATACAGGCACTTTATTTACCTAAAACAGGTTTATTGGGGTCAATTGCGACAACAACACCATTATTTAGTTGGAATATATCAAGTGCACCAGTACCACCTACAACAGGTGAGTTTACTTTAGAGGTTGCAGATAAGGGTGATGAAGACTTTAATACAATATTATATAGTAATAAAGTTGATTATATAGATGAAGTAAATTCATATCTAACACAAGTTAATTTAACTGGTGCAACTGCTGGCGATCAATTTAGATATAGAGTAAAAAATGAAAAGAAATATACACCAATAAGTGGTGAGACAATAACGGATATAGTATATAGTGATGTAAATACATTTGAATTAGCAAGTAATGCTGGTAATTCTTATTAAATTATTTACATTGAGTATATTTATAATAAAATAATAAAAAAGTAATGAGTTACATAAATAAACAAAATACAGCACTTGTAAGAGTAAAACTTACTGATGTAGGTAGAGAGTTATTGGCTAAAGGGCAATTAACGTTTGATTTTTGGTCAGTAGGTGATTCAGAAATAGATTACAACTATGTTAGTGGTTGGAAAGAGTTTAAGCCCTCAACAGAAGCTAAACCGGGGCAATTCCTTTATTATAATGCGGATGGTACAATTAATACAAACTACCAACAGATATTAAGACCGAAGGATAAACAACCAACACAAAAATCTTATTTGATTAATTCTAATAATGAAATTACTAATAGATTAGATTCTAATAGTAGTGTAAGATTGATTAAAGGGGTTATTAGTAATCAGGCAGAAGATAGAGGATATTTTTCTGGTTCTACTGTAGACACTGGTTTAATTACGAACACATCTACTTTATTTATTAAAGAAACAGGTTCTGTTGATTTAGGTAATTTCAGTGGTGGTAGTGATACTACAACATATACTAAAGGAGTTTTAGAATTAGATACACCATTGACTGCAACTTCAGTTAATGATTATATTGTATTTAAGTTATCTAACTCTACGTTAGGGAACACTACTGAAACCGCAATGACTGCAGCAACAATTAACCAATTCTATAACATTAATGATATTACAGGTAATACAATAACTTTAGATAGAGAATTACCTATATTAAGTGCAAATTCTGGTACTGATATTGCTTACTACACAATTCCTGGTGGAAACAATCCAGCAGATGATTGGTATGGTGCAGATTCATCAACAGCATATTGGAATACAGGTACATTATCTTTTAATAGTAGTAATGATATTTGTGTTGAGAATATTCCAGTTTGGAATATGAGTAATGTTTGGGATGAGAATATGGCAGGACAATTTGAGGATAACTCAAATACATATCATAACCATCAATTATTTGGTTCGGAACAATATATTGGAACTAAATTGCTGTTAGGGTATAAAGAAGCTTCAACTAATGTTATTGCCGAAAATCAATTATCTCTTAGTTATATGGATAATTACCAAAAAGGGATATCAATATTACATTATACAAATAACACTATTTCTAACTTCTATGGTGAGTTTTTACATATAGATGAGGATAATGGTAAGTTATTAAGTTTAGATGTTCCAGTAATGTGGCATAGAAGAAATGAAGGGACAGAGAGTGGTACCACAATGGGTATGAGATTTGTTTCTGATGGTGTTGAAAAAACATTAACTAATTCACAACATAAGTATTATGATTTAATTGAGTATAGTGGGATGTCAGTTACACCAACTACACCTTTAGTTGTAGGTAAAGTATTCCATAACTTAAAGATGGTGGTTATTGAAAATGAAGAATTATTGGCTGCTACGTCATATAAATCTAATAGAAATTATACATTACCAGATTTAGCAGGTTCGCTAGTAAATTGTACAGATTCTTGTGGTGGGTTATTAAATCAAAATGAAACATTATATTTAACATATTATTTAGCATCTGATTCAGGTGTTACAGAAACGTTACCTTGTCAAAGGTATACAAAAGTTAAAAACACTGGTGTAGACACAAAAGATTTTGAGTTTAGATTAGAGGATGTTGATAGGTTACCTTATATGAGAAAGGTTGAAAAAGGTTCTTATGATGGTGCTGGATTCTACGCAAATGATTTTGTTGTATTAGCACAAATTATTGATGAATCAGTAACAAGTCGTCCAGACCCTAAAGAATGGAGAGAAATAGATTTCACAAGTACATCGATAACTTCAGGTGCTAGTGAAACAATAGACCCAATATTACTAGAAAATCAAAATCCTAATGTAACAGGGTTCAAAATGACTAAAACTTTATATACAGGTGCAACTAATTTTAATTTAGGAGTACATTTAGATTTACCTAATGGTAGTTATTACGATAAGATGAACTTCGGAGACGAAAGATTATTCTTTGGTAATTTAAGAACTCATATTGGTGCGACTATGTATAAGACATTATTTACATTAAATATTGATGGGGCTGAGTTCGGTGATAGTAGTAATGTAACTTATGATACTGGTAGTGATAGATATGTGTCTGAAGTAGCGATTAGGAATACTAACGGTGCTTTAGTTATGTCAGGTAAATTGAGTCGTCCTATAAGAATAGCAAACGCAACAACTGCGACTATTGAAGTAACAATGGATTTTTAATTAAACGGATATGGGATTAATAAGTACAGCAAATACTATAACTATAACAGCTAAATTGACAAAGGCTGGTAGAGAAAGAATAATAGAAGAGAGTAATACTATTATATCTAATTTTATTTTAGGTGACTCTGATGCAAATTATAAAACTAATCAAACATTAGTTACGGGATTAATACCTGTAAATAGTGGTGATTTAGGTGAGAATAGTGGTGTAAATAATAATATTGATGGGGGTATAGATGTTAAAAACAAATTATACCTTGCAAACACACAAAAGAAACTAAAACCTATCGAAAGTGGGTCATACCAACTAAGAGGTGAATTAGTTAATTTAGGTGAAACTATTGTTAGTGGTAGTAATTTAACATTCTTAACATTAGATAGAACAAATACACTAAGTGATAAGACAAATTATTTTAAGACATTAGATTTACCTATTACAGATGTTAGAAAAAACTTATTTAATACTGTATCTCAAAATGGTGGATGGTTAGATACTGCTTTTAGTGGTATAAATACTGATAATGTATTAATGGTAAATATCAATAAAGATACTTACGGTGAATTAGTAGATGGTAAATCTATTAAAGGAGAGATACCAGTTGCAACAGGATTTACTACTGGTGGTACTGTGACAGGTATTACAAACTATACTTTCTATAGTACATTTATAAATGCTAGTCAGTTTCCTAAAAAGACATTAGATAACAACTATAAAGACGAATCTGTATATACACAAGGATTATTTAATGGTGGTATGAATGTTGCTTATTTAGTGAGTGATGATATACAAAAACCAAATAACGATAGTGGAAAGAGTTGGAGTACAGGATACGATCAATTCAAACCATTTAGTGAAAAGAGTAAATCACTAATCAATGTAAATACTGTTACAGAAACAGGAATCAATGCAGATAAGATAATTGGTATTGCTTATTTAGATAAAGGATTAATTGCATTTACTGAACCATCAATTGTTAGTGGTGTAACAGAAGCATTTAATTTTAGTGGTGATGTAAATACAACAACAGTTAGTAACTCTTTAGGCTTTACTTATATGACTGGTAGTACTTATAATTTAACAATTGATAGTTGTCTTAACAATTTAGTACAAAATATCGTTTGTATTGCTGGTAGAGATGAGTTTTACAGAACTGATAATGATACTTGGAATGAGAGTGATGATATTAGAATTAGTGAGATTGGTTTAACAGATGTCTCTGGACAGTTGTTAGCAATTGGTAAACCTGATAGACATATTATCAAAAAGAAGAATGACTTTGTAATCTTTGATGTACAAATAGTCATTTAATAATGTTTTAATAAATATAAGTTATGGGAGTAATCCTTGGATTAGATGTATCAACAAAGACTATAGGAGTGTCTTTGTTTGAGGATAAGGGAGAAAGTGGTAGATTACTAGAGTTAACACATGTAACACCAAAAATTAAACCAAAACCAGATAACTCATTAGAGTTACTGATGAAGAAGGTAGAAACTTTTGAGAAAGAGTTTTTACAGAAATATGCAGATTTCGATGTAGACAGAGTTTTCATTGAAGAGCCGTTATTAAGGTCTAATAACGTTAATACAGTTGGAACACTTCTTAGATTTAATGGAATGATATGTAGAGCAGTTTATGATGTTCTAAATATTGTACCAGAGTTTGTATCATCCTATGATGCAAGAAAATATGCCTTTCCTGAACTAATGGCTAAGAGAACTAAAAAGAAAGATGGGACACCACTTACTGAAAATGCAATTGCAAAAAACAAAGAAGTATTATTCGGTGGGCATTCTTTTGATATAGATAAGAAAATGGTTATTTGGGAAAAAGTATCGGATAGAGAGCCTCAGATTATATGGTTGTATGATAAGAATATGAAATTAAAGAAAGAAAACTTTGATATGACAGATTCTTACGCAGTTGTTTTAGGTGCTATGCAGAAGTTAGGGGCATGGAAAACTGAACCAGTTACGGCTTAAACTTTTCCTTTCAATTTATTTTATCTATCTTTGTATAACGATGTCAGAGTTAGTAGTAGAAATATTAGAAGATTTTTTAGGTAATCATAAGAAACATTATGAATCAAAAGGACAAATATCATTTGATTGTCCTGAGTGTGCAATGGAAAAAGGATTGATGGAGGGTGACGGTAAAGGAAACCTAGAAGTCAATTATGATTCTGGTGTATATAAGTGTTGGGCTTGTAGTGAAACCAATGGAACACATGGAACGGTAAGAAAACTCATCAAAAACTATGGTAATAGAAATCATCTAAAGAGATATAACCTCATCAACCCATTTCAACCAAAGGTAGTAGATGGAGAAGAAGAGAAACTAATCATAGAAGGTCTTCCTAAAGAGTATAAGCCACTATCTGAA
>Ga0181377_1000211_pt1 | contig 23016 bp, 26 predicted proteins | sample LowvirmetaG_9_FD_130160 | JGI IMG/M metagenome (GOLD analysis project Ga0181377, IMG submission 130160) | Marine viral communities from the Subarctic Pacific Ocean - Lowphox_13 viral metaG | ecosystem: Environmental > Aquatic > Marine > Oceanic | place: Subarctic Pacific Ocean | collected...
AGCTGGAACAAATGTTGGTGGACTTTCTAAGGCTACCTTCCCACGTTTGAACAACCAATTTATGGATTCTGCTAACGCATTGTCCATACCACAGATGACAGAACTATATATTGACTGTCAATTAAACACTCCTGACGGAAGTGCTCCAGATTTGATTCTATGTTCTCCACAGTTTTACAAGGCTTACAAATCACTCTTGTTTTCTAAAGAACGTTTTATCGATGAAAAAGTACTTGATGGCGGACGTTTGGCTCTTGCATTCAACGGTGCAATGGTTACTCCTTCTCCTTTCCTTGGGTCAGATGTACAGAATCCTGCTGGAACTCCAGTTGGTAAAGAAATCATCTCAGCTTACTTCTTAAATACTCGTTATATGAAGATTGGTTTTGATAGTGCAGCTCAATTTGAGATGGACGATTTCGAATCAGTAAGCGGTTATGCTTCACGTTCTGCTAACATCTATACTAGACTTCAGGTTTATTTCGAACATATGGCATCTCAAGGTATTCTTTGTGATGGCGAAACAGCTGCAAGTTAATAGGGGGATATTATGGCTACAAATACATTAATTCAAAAATTATTCGCATCAGATGAAACTTCCGTTGGAGAAGATTCTAATGCGGTATCTAACAGAATTCAGGTCGAAAAGTTTCGTGCAACCGAAGCTATTTCTGCAGGAGCAACTGTTTCATTAGACGTCAGTCAAACATCCAATGGTCTTCGTGCTATGTGTGTTGCTGAAGCTGATGGAACTGATTACATTCCAGTCGGCGTTTATGCCGGAACTGATGATGCTGCTAGCGGTGATTTCATCGATATCGTTCTTCGCGGTATTGTTGAAGAAGCTCTTACCAAAGGTGATGTTGTTAATATCGCTGCTGGTGACCGCTTAACCATAAGTACTGACGGGAAACTTGTCAAAGTCGATTCTTATAGAACTGACCTTGGTGACGGAACTGGTACTACTACAGGTGCTGTTACTCAGTCACCTCACGTGGTTGCTATCGCTATGGAAGCTCAAACTGCAGATAACACCTCTAGAGTATTCGTACTTAAGAGTTGGTAATCGGCTAGTTATTAGTTAGATAATTGATATTGGCCCGCCCTTCCGGGCGGGCCTTTTTATTAGGCGGGAGTAGAGATGAACCTAAAAGAAATGCGCGACATGGTGGCAAACATATTGGACTATAATCCAGATGTTCCACAATACAATAAAGAAATAAATCGTATCATTAACGAGGTTTATCTGAACTTCTACATGACACAACCCTGGACATGGGCTCAACAAACATTAAATGTCTATACAAATCCTGATACTAATCAAACTGATTTACGTCTTATTCCTAAAAATGCTAATGGATTCTTTCAATCTGCTATTGAAGGTGTTAATAACACAACAGGAATTGGCCAAGAGTTTCGTTTTGGACAAGGTAATCATGAAGGTGACTATGTAGAAATTACAAATGCCACCTCAGCAGAAAACAACGGTATCTATATTATCGATAAAATTGATAAAGGTACAAACGAAGCCTTTGTTAGCAAGCAAAGCAATAACTTTGAAAAGGTAAACTGGTATGGTACAGGTGGAGCCACACAAACGGTTACAGGAAACGCTTTTCAAAGATACCTAAATCTACCCCAAGACTGTGCTCAAATACTTTCTGTAGGTATTAGAAACACAGCAGAGACAGGTGCAGGACAAGGTAACGCCTTAGGTCACATATACAATTGCACACGAGTTAAAGAAGAAGAATTAAACTATCGTTTCGACATTACAGGAACACCAACACAATTTGTCGTATTTGATAAAGCACCTACAGGTTATCAAGACCTAACACATTTCGTGCCACGTGCTGGTAAAGATTTTAAAGTAGACACTTATACAAACAATCCAGGTTGGCCACTCGGAACATATGAATTCTTTATGGCTTATGAGTATCACAACATTCATGGTGAATTATCAAACGCCTTTGAATTAAAAATAACTGAAGCAAATACTGTACCTCGTTTCAATACAATGGACACCAGACAATTTGGCTTTCACGGACTACGTAAGAGATTTTTTGTACGTCTTAAATCTATCGATGGCTACGATGCAGTCGCTTTTGAAGAAGACTTTATTCGTGACTTAGGTGGAATTGATTACACAGTACTTCAAGCAACTGATGGTATCTCTTATTTTAGACAAGATGACTATGATGTGCAACTTAATTGGCCACAAACACTAATACAAATAGATTCCACAGATAAGCTTAGAATGATTCCTCGTTTTAACCAACCAGTTATATCAAGGAAGCGAATTCGGTTACATCCACGACCAACTGTCCAAACGCCAATAAACATTCGTTACATAGCTTATCCAACAGAATTGGTAGATGATTATGACCAGCCAACTGCACCTATAGATTGTCATCGATATATCGTTTATCGTGCACTTCAAGAGGCGTTGTTTAAGCATGGTGAAGATACACAGGCAGTATATTACGAAAAGAAAGCTGATAAAGAAATGCAGAAGATAGAAGAAAGACACTTAACACAGCGTTCGGCACTTTACATTAAAGAAGGTTTCAAATCCGGGCCAATGCGACTAGTACCCTACAGAACTTTAACGAGAACATTAGGTAAGGACGGAAGCTAAATGAAAACAAATCAAAAATTAGAAGTATTGCCACAAGGTGGTTTATACATCGGTATACCTGCTCCGAGTGAAAGTGCCAATAGATTAGTTAATTGGAAGTATGATTCTAAAACACGAGCATGGACTAATAACCTAGGCTTTGAAAAGTTTTTTACTAATCAAACTAATTTTGGTCCTTTCAGTGCAGTATTACAAAGAGAAGTTGATAGTATCTATTGTTTTCAACAACACAATGGTGCACGTCAATCATTCTTATATGAAACAAATGGAAGACTATTTGTTTTAGACCCATCAACACCAGGTAGTGGAAACGAATTAGTTACACTTAAAACAAACAGACAAACACCTAGTCCAACACAACCTCACACAAGTTATGAACCTTATGGTCGCTACTGTATTATTACAAACGGATTAGATGGACCACTTAAGTTTAAAGGTTCTAAAAACAGCGCATCAATTTATGACTTAGGATGGCGACAACAACCTGGAACACCGACTATCCGGACTGTGGGAGCACCAGACTCTGCACCACAAACTTTTTTAGATAGTACAGATGAAAACTTTAATAACCAAATATGGGCAGGTGGAGACACAACATATCGTGGTGTTAGTTCCTCAACTGATGGAGAGACTGTAAGATACAGATACAAAGTAAGTTTTCTTAACGAAGCAGGTTCTGAGTCACCACTAAGTCAAGCATCAAATGAAGTACGTATAAAGTCTGCCACACTTACAAGAGGTTCAGCATCAGGCGTACCTACAACTGGACTTATACTTGACATACCAAAGGGGCCAGATGGCACACTGGCTAGACGAATATACAGAACAAAAAACGATTCAAACACTTTTTTCTTTGCAGCACAATTAAACAACAATGCAGATGAGTCTTATACAGATTTTATTTCTGACACAGAATTAGGTGCAGAAGCACCACTAGCTACAACATCTGTACTTATGCCATCACCGGCATGCAGATTTAGTGCAACGTTTAAGAATGTTTTATTTATCGACGGTGGTGAGATGGACCCCACGCGAATCTATTATTCGCAACCTCTACAACCAGACACTTTTGCAGCACAAAGCTATTTTGAAGTGGGAACCCGTGAGGGTGGGGACATTACAGGTTTAGCGCCTTATTATAATTCTCTATTGGTGTTTAGAGAAAATGCGATAGACCTGATAAGAGGTGACAGTGTTAATGGACTTAATTTGGTTCCGTTCATTCAAGGGGTTGGAACACTGTCACCTCACACCATCGTCCCTATTCCAAACTTAGGTTTATCATTCATGTCACAAGATGGTGTTTATCTCATCAAAGGTGGATTAGATGGTGGAGCTGACTTAAAATTATCTAAAATATCGCAAGGTCTGCAAGAATACTTTGAACGTGCAAGTAGAGACAAACTACCTGCTGCAGTCGGTGTATACAGTCAACGTGAAAGAGAATTACATTATTACATGTGTATTGATGGCCAAACATTCTTAAACTTAGGATTAGTCTATCACGTAGATGCAGCAACATGGTCAGAAAGAAGTGGCTTTCCTTTTAAATGTGCAACAACAGATAAAGACGGAAACATTATTGGTGGTTATGACTTAAACAATGTTTATACAGGTTCACCTACTACATCTGCTAACTCACCTGCTAAAGGTGGAATATTTGTAGTCAGTGGATTACGACAAGAAGGTTATGTATTTACAGGTGTAAGCAAAAACATAAAAGACGGACCAATTCCTCAGTCTTTGTTTAGAAGCGCATGGTTAGACATGGGTATGCCACAACTTAAAAAGTATCCAAAGTATATCTACCTCTATGTTCTGACACGTGGTGATAATGATGTAGGAATGACAGTTTATAAAGATAGAGACTGGGGTGATGCTTATCCTGCAACTGATATGAAAATGCAAAGAGGTGACCATAAAGACCAACCGGTTTATGATGACATAGCTTATGTATGGGACCAAGCTTTCTGGCAAGATAAACTTTTGACACAAATAAGGTACGATGTATCTACGGCAGGCGCAGTTTCAGAGTTAGCATTTGAATTAAATACCCAATCTCCTTTAGAGTTTATCGGCTATTCAGTTGAATACCAGGTAGATGGAAAGAAAACTATACGAGGTAAAACATAATGGGATATCGTTGGACAAAAACACAAATAGAAGGGAAAACTATTGTTGAAAGTAGACAAGTTGACATGGCTTTCTCTAACTACACATCAGTTGTAAATGGTGGCATGGATAGAGATAATCTACCTGCTTCATCAGTTGGTGCTGCATCAGTTAATAATGAATCAATAGGTAGAGCAGAGCTAGGAACAACTAACTTTCACATACCTTTTGCTGATACTTTTCAAGACAGTAATTATGGAAATGGTACAATTACTAATAACAATACTAGAGGTAACAGGATTCGTGGATATGTGTATCAACAAGACCCGATTAATGAAGGTGATACATTCAATTCTATAGAAACCAAAACCATTGAATGTGAAGAAGGAATGCTTCATTGCACATTTAAGGTCAATACATACATGCCTCAGTATTGGTCGTATTATAAAGCATTTACATCAACAACAGTTGCACGTAAACGTGTGCAGTTTCAGATACTAGTTAATGGTGTTATTGTATATTATGGACCTGCTATAGCACAACCATTCTTTACTTCAAACATGTCAGCAATGATTCCTGTAAGTAAAGGCACAAACACAGTCGATATAAGAATGAGGCTACCAGCCCGTTTAAGTGAAGGTAATGACCAAGTAGTTATCTGCTACTGGGGTGGTCAATTATATTTACATAACTTTTACAGATAGGAGAAGAAGATGGCAGAAGTTAAACTAAAAACGTTTTATCCAGAGAACGCAGTAACAGATTCAGCTGAGATGAATGCAAATATGAACGCATTAGAAGGTTCATTAGGTTCTGGCGATATTGATGAAACAAATGTAAGAGCAGAAGGTATAGACTTTCGTAATCTTGCAGAGAGTTTGCATGTTGCAGACATAGGACAACTAAACAATGGTTATCAATTAGGACTTGGTGTATTACCAGCAACTGGTGCACGATATCCATCATATTCAGTCGATATAAATGACCCCAAAGAATTACCAATCAACCATGATGAAACTGGTGCAAACAATACAGCAGTAAGTAAAGGAACAAAACTACGCGTCAATGGTGCTGCTGGTGAAGATTTAAGTGGTGGAGAACTAATAACTGTCAATTGGAATGTAAATGTAATGGATAATCTGTTACATACACCTATTGCAGAATTAGTAACAGCTCTTATCGATACAACAACAAAAGATGGTGGAACTGGCGCACCTCATCCTTATGGCTCAGGGATTGGAGAATGGTTCTGGATAGTCTATCCTAAGTATAATGTTACATCTAATGCACTCAATGATGCTGACTTCCAGGATGCAAAATCTGCTGGCTTGGTTGATGGAACAGATTTCTTACGACCTGATGCAATAACAGGTGTTAATTCTATTCCTAATAACTACAAAGACTTTGATGAAGTAAGATGGGACCATACAATGATTATCCCTAGTATGTTTGCTTCTGCAGGTAATGTTAATACATCACCGTTTCTAATGAAGAATGCTGACAAAGACGGAGCAGATAATAATAATGCATTAGGTGGACCACAAATGTTTCATAGCTCTTTTACCCTACAAGTAAAGACAGGTGTGGCAGCAGGTAAGAAACTTTTTGGTGTCCAATTATTTATTTCAGGTTACTGGAGAATGCATGCTTCTGTTGCTGGTATAGGAATTGGTAACGATGTAGGTGCATTTTTAGAATATGAAGACTGTCAACCAGATAAAGTAAATACAGATGGAGACCCAATACCAATCTATGGTGTATCAGGTCAGCTTGCACTAGAAAGAGTACAGACTAGCTGCATCATACACAAAACAAAGGGGGCGTAATGGCACTTAACATACCAAACTCGTTTACTACAAAAACAGCGATTGAAGCTGAGAAGTTACAAGAAAATGCTGATACACTAAAAGCATATCTAAATGGTTCTATTGCAACCGGTGACATACAAACCTCAGCATGGGCAACAACAAAACATTTTATGAAAGGTTTATATCATCCTGTTTCTAACACATACGAGATGATGACTGGTGTATTTGCCGGTCCTTCACTAACAGATTTACCTACATTCCACCCAGGTTATGCTGGTTTATTTGTATCAGATTTAAGTGATAATCCTTCTCCTGCTCCAGGATGTGGCATTAGTTTTTATTTAGATGAAGATGCAGATGTCATGTTAAAGCTTAATTTGTCACCTCGAGGATTGCCAATCAATGTAGCAGGAAATGCAGACTTTTCATTGAATGTTAATTTAGATGGTACTGCAAACAACTATTCTCAGAGTTTCTTTGCTAAGGAAAAAGATTTATCACCTACAAGTGGTGCATCTGCTGGTATACCAGGATTTTATAGACGTCGTTCTTATCAAGTTCATACAGTATTTCCAGTCGTAGCAGCAGGACATCATAACATACAATTATTTGCACGCTCAAACACACGTGCAATTCCACTAAAATTTTATACGTATTCAATCAGCGCCTATTACAGGGTGTAAAAAAAAGGTTATTATAGGAGGTTAACTATGGACCCAGTTACTATTGGTTTACTAGCAGCAGGAGGACTGGCACGCGGAATAGGCGGAGCTGTGTCGACAAGAGCTGCAGGAAAAGCCGCATTTGGTGATGCTCAACGCGAGCGATTAGCAGAATTAAGAAGACAAGAAGAAATGAACGCATTAGGTTTATCAGACGTACAAAGACAAGAATTAGGCAGAATGGTATTAGACCCTGTTCAAGCAGCTAGTCAGGAAAGACTACTACGACAACAAGCCTTATTAGGTTCTACCGGTGCATTTCAATCAGGTGACGCATTAGCAGGATTAATGAGACAACAAGAAACTGAGGCAAGACAAATGGATGCTGCTTCAAATAAACTTCTTGCTGCTGATATGGCTATGGAACAGAGACAACGAGCAGAAATGAACGCATTAAATGCAGCTGAATCAGCTGAGCAGGCTTCTAAACAAGCAGCAGCTGGTGCATTTATCGCTGGATTAGGTGGTGCAGCAGATGCTGGACTACAATATCAGGCTCTACAGGATGCAACTGCTAGAAGAAATATTAGTTCGGATGCCGCCATCGACCCTGAAATACTTAAAATGTTGGAGAGTTTCTAATGACTACAAACGCACAACTATACAATACAGCTTACTTTTCTACGCATCAAGAACTTTTAAATCAAAGTATCAAACTAGCAGAAAAAGAATTTGTTACACTTGCAGATAGAATACAACTACTTGAAGGTAAAATAGCAGATTATGAAAAAGCTATTGCAACTGGTACAAACATAACTAAAGGCGGACTAAAAATTAGTGAGTCTGAAGTTACAGGAAGACTAAGAGTACAAGAAGCACGTAGACAAAATCAAGCAAAAGAATTAACAGCTGTTGAAAAGTCTGCAGAGAAATCATTCGATATCAGTCGCTTTAATATGCCTGATGTTCGTAATACTATGCAAGCAAAGATGAGAAGTGGTTCAACAGTTACACGAGCCGTTGATGATGCAATCAATAACGTTGGCGGTAAAGGTGCAGGAAAAGACCAAGTTCAGAAGTATGTTCTTGCTAAATCAATCCTTCAATCAGCAAAATCAGCTGCTACAGCACAAGGTAAGACTTACAATGAACAAGTTTTAAGAGACCAAATTGCTAGTGGTATGGGAATCGATGGTAATGTAATGTTACTATCAGATGAAAAGATAGTGCAAAGAGTTACACAACCTAAGAAAGATGCTATCAATGAGAAATACGCAAAGATGCCAAAACTTGCTGACATCAAAGCAAAACCTGGTGACATCACAAGAATGAAAGGTGAACAGAGTGAAGCAGAAGAAAAGCTAAAAATACTCGAAGACCAAATGAAAGACCAGTATGGTGATGACGTTGACTTAGGTAAAATCATTGAAAGAGGTAGAGAAATATACTCACAGCAATATGCACCTCTCACACGTAAGCAAAGAAAAGAATTACGAAAGATGAAAACTGCTGAGAACTTATCACCTACAGCACGTACAAACTACAAAGCATATACAACAGTTAGAGACAACGGCAAGTATATGAGCTATGTCAATACTCTGTTTGATGAAGAAAACAATGAGGACAAGATAGCAAACGCAGCACGCAAAATTATTGAAGGTAAGAATGCAGGACTGGACACAGATGTTAGACTCTTAGCAAAACAAATGACAGACTCTGAAGAAGAAGCTAACGCTGCATTAGGTGTAGCAATGCACTATTTTGTACAGAATGTAGAAACAGGCCTCATACCAAACTTAGAAAAGATGGTCAAGAAAGTAGAACAAGAGTCAGATGAAAAGGCAGCACTTGACGAAGCAGCTAAAGAACAAGGTGTATCTGCTGATGCAATCCAAAGAGAAGCAGCTAAAGTTATTGCTGAAGTCAATCCAGATTTTCCTAGTGAAGCAGATGTAGAATTTGATGAGAGTGGCGGTACAATTAATCAACCAGGTGCAGAACCTGCTAAGGTTGAAAAGAAAGATGGTTTCTTTGATAAGCTATTTTCAGGTCGTCTATTCCAAAAAGAAGAAGCTAAACCACTACCTGAGGCACCAGTAGAAATACCTACTCAAGAAGATGTAGAATTTGATGAACGTGGTGGTATACCAGAAGTTATAGGCACTCCTCCTGTACGATTAGAACCTCTCAAGCAGTTAGATATAGGAACAGAAGTTAAGAAAGACCCTAATTTTAGTTATGGATATCGCTTAGAAAGAATTGCACCAAACGGTCAAAGACAATATTCTGGAACTGGAGCGATTGAAGGTAAAACAATTACACCAGCAATGCAAGAAGAAGCTGAAGCGGCTTATTTAAAAGCGCTTGAAGCAGCACAAAAGGCACAAGAAGAAGGACAGTAGAAAATGGCAACACCAACACCAGGTCTGACACCAGGCCAACAAAGTTTTTATGATGCACTTTTAATTGACGACCCTGAAGCGGCTGAAGATTTTAAGTCATCAATTCTTGCTGAACAAGCGAGAGATGCAGAGCGTGCACGACCAGCTCCAGTGTTAGAAGGCGATGTGTTCACACAACCTGATACACCTATAAACACACCAGAAACAGAATCAAGTATCACAGATGACAACGTCCAGTTTGCAGGGCCACCTTCTCCTACTGCTCCTGAAAGCTTTGACGAACAACAAAAATCTTTTTATGAAGACTTATATCAAGATGATGTTGAAGCTGCTAATGAGTACTTGCAAGGAATACTGGCTGAACAAAAGAGAGATGCTGTTATCGATGTAGATGAGACAGCATTACCTGATTTACCTCAGACTAGAAGTTTACCGGGTTTTGAGTTTGAAGGTGCACAACCACCATCTCCTCCATCATTACAAGCTTTACAAGAAAACAAAGACTTAATAAAAGCAGAACAGCTTATTATTCCTGGCCTGCTAGATGAAGAGCAGCGTAAAGGTTATGATGCAGCTGTGGTTCGTTATGTATCTGAAGGATTACCTGATGAAGACGCATTGGCTGGACAATTCGGTATTGAGTTTGACCAAGACTATGAACGTAGAACTGGTGAATTACCACCTGCAGAAAATGCTTTTGACCAAGCATCAAATGCATACATGCTTGATAAGCTTTCTTTTGTTCGCGAAAAGGTAGACGCATTACCTGAAACAGCACAAGATAAAGCTAAGGAACAATTCTTTGGTGTTAAATCACCTCGTAAGCCACGTGCAATCGGACAGTTTGAAGTTGAACCGACACCTGTCAGCCCTGGAATGATACAAAGAAATCCACAATTAGCTGATGATATGTCGTTAACCGAACTGGCTGGACAAGCTCTTTCACCTCAGGTTATAACAACTGCTGATGAATTAAGAAGACAGCGTGAACCGAGAAGACAAGCAAAGAAACAACTGGTCGATTCATTGGTAGCCTTTGGTGAAGAAAACGAACTAGACCCGACAGATAGTGCAGCAACAGAGCAAAGTCGCATAGACTTCTTTACTAGTTATAGAGATAATGTTGTTGACCAAATAATTAATGCACGATTAGGTGGTGTGGAAGGTTTATCACCTACAATGGCACCATTCTTTTATGGTTATTCTCCAGAAGAGATGGAGCAGTTGATAGAAGAAGTACAACCTGAAGCAAATGCTGTAACAAGACAAGCAATAGAAATAACATTCAGACCTATTGATACAAACAATACTGGACGAGAAGGTACACAAACATCAGTAGAAAAAGAACTAAACAAATCGTTTCCAATTAAAGAAAACTTAGGTGACATCGTTAACAGACAAATTGTCGACCCTGCAGTAGATTTTGCAGTTGAAGGTTTCACCTCCTTAACGACAAGTAAATATGACCCTGAGTTTAGACAGGACTTATTCGAGCAAGGTATTATAGAAAATCCAGATGCCATTACAGAATCTGCAGCAATGACTGTTGTTAGAGATGTTGCAGGTTTATTAAGACTAGTCGTCAATCCAGCTGTTTCAGGTGCAGAAAACTTAGGAATAATAGATAGAAAAACACCAGAAGAAGAAGTAGAAACAATACTACCAGCAGCAAGAAGAGAATACACAGAAGAAGTTGAGTTTGATATTGCAAATCCAATTGATAGTATGCTTGACTTAGGTGATGCTTACTTGAAAGAAGTCCTAGTAGAAACTGCAACTATGCGTTCGCTTGGTAATGATTTAGGACAATTAGACTCAGCACTTTTTGGAATGATTGATGAAGACTTTGGTACTTCAGGAATGTCAGACTACCTAATTCCAGATGCAATCGTACCATCAAGAAACTTTATAGTAGGTGCTGGAACACTAGCTGAGGCTTTTATTCCAATCGGTAAAGCTGGTGCAGTTAGAGCATTAGGTGCACCAACAAAAGCAATATCAAAAGCACCAAGAGCTGCAAAGGCTGCAATCTCACAGAGAACTTTAAAACCTACATTGACAACACCAAGCAAAGGTGTTCAGGCAGCAGAAAGAGTTGGTGAAACTGCATTAGACATTATCGCTGGTGGTGGTAATCCTCTCTTCGCTACAATTAAACTTGCATCTGATTATGCACCAGGTATCGCTAAGAAAGCTGTTGTTATGGGAAGAGCTGGAACTGATGTAGCAAAAATAGCCAGAACAATAGATAATGGTGATATCGTAGCTTCAGGTTTCAAAGGACAGAAGTTATCAAACATAGTATCAGATACTGCATCAGTCGAAGGTAAAGTACTTAACAACTTATCAGACCCGATACAAGCTTTAGAAATACGTGCAAGAGGTGGAGCAGGTGCATTAGATGATGCTTTACAAGATGGAGTTATAGGTGGTCGTGCATATGCAGCTGTTGAACAGTTGACACCAGCACAAGCAGAAAAAGCACTACAAGAAATCGTAACATCAGAAACAGAAGTTCTAAGCTCAATGGCTGAACGTGCTATGGTTGGTTCTGAAAGAGGCACATACAATTATGAAAAGGCTTTGCAAAGACGCAGAGATATTAGAGGTGCAGGTGCAGAAGAATTAACAAAGTATGGTTTGGGTGACTATGTCATGCTTACAGACAAAACTGTTGTTAAGTCAAGTTGGTTAGATGAAAACATTGAAACAATAGAAAAATCATTAGTAGATACTGATGGTAAGTCTAAGCTGTTTTTCACGCAAGAAACACCAACTGGTGAACTTATCTACTTTATTAAAGATGATGCCATTGCTGATGATTTAATTAATATCGCTAGAAATACTGGTGACGGTCACTTAGAAAACTTAATTAACTTCAAAGGTGGTATGGACGTTGGTGATACAATATATGTGACAAACAGATATATCGATGACATTGCTATGCAAGGTTCAGACACTGCATTTGTTGCTAGAAAAGCTAGTACATTAGAAGCAGCAGCACAACCATTAGAAAGAAGAAGTGCTGCTATCATGAGTGCAAAAGAAGTTTATAATGCATTTACTCCGACAAGTGTAAAGAAAGTAGTCGACACAGGAATTAAAAAGTTAATGAACAAACCTACTGTTCGGCAAGCACAAACAGCACAAACCTCAGCAACATCAGCTCGCTTTGCTAATCAAGTAGATGAAGGTATTGCACGATTAGAAAGAACTATGAAAGGTGCATACGGTCAGACATCAAGAAATCTTGACGTTACAGGTGTGCTAGATGAGCTTTCTGGTACAGAATTTGTAGGCCTTTCAAGATTAGGTATAAACACTGCATTGACTTATGAAACAGTTTATAGACTACAAAGAAACCTTAATCTTTCTTTATCAGATATATCCAAGATGACACCTGACCAGCTTAAAAAAGCTAGAGAATTATACATAAGAAGACCAGCAAGTGGTGAAGCAGGTAAGAAACTTGCAAACAGAGACACATTCGAAAATTACTTGAACACAGTGTACGGAACAGACCTCAGGTCTAATGATGCTATTGCAGCACTGTTAGATAGAAAAATGGCTAGAGCAGAAGTTACACCTTTTAGAGAAGCAAATGCAATAATGAAAGAAATAGAACGGATTGCACCACAACTTAAGACTAATAAAGTCAAGAATCCTGCTGATGCTATTGCTTCAATGACTGCTAACTTAGAAACACAGATGATAGTTAAACGTGCAATTAAAGAAACATTTGCTGCTGATGAAGTGGCAACTGCATCGTATACAGTTAATGAAAGAGTATTTGCCTTAGCTGGTTATGAAATGAACATTGCTGAGATTACAGAAATTGTCGAAGACTTGGCAGCGCTGAGATATGGACCGTCTAAATTATCAATTAATACAATGTCACCTACACAAATCGATGCATTCTTTGATAATCACAGTGGTTTAGCAGGAGCTTATAGAAATTATTTAAGAGATTCAAGTCGACCTGCTTTATATCCTGTAGGTGGGACAAGAAATATAGTCTTGAACAAACAACAGTTTCTAGCACAATTAGATGGTGGTTCTGCTGATGCCATGGCTGATTACTTAGAAGTAACAGCACTTAAAAGAGGCATTACAGTAGACGACCTTCGAAACAATTATGGTTACCAGATAAGAGAACTACTAACACCTACAAAGTTTGAAACGCTAGAAGGTGCAACAAAACAAGCAGCTGCTGTTTATCCTCTAACTGCGGCTGAAAGAAAAGCGATACAGCAATATACTAGAACATTAGGTAGTTCAGATGCTAAAGCAATCAGCGATAACTTTTCTAAATTACAGAGAAATAAAGATATCTTTGAGTACGGAACAGGCATGATGAATTATATGACCAACGGTATGAGAAGAACCTTTGTATCTGGTCAGTTAGGTGGTAAGTATTTACCCAACATTCCTTATCAAATGGAAAACTTACTTACCGCTGGACTTATTACTTATGTCACCAATCCAAAGTACATAATGACAGTATTAGGCCAGACTGCTCAGACTCCACTTGGACTCACACCCTATAGGAAACTAAGGTATATGGCAGCGGGTTCACCAGATACCATTCTGCCAGGCACCAGATTTACATATGCACAGGTATACGAAGAGTTTACACGTCGTAACTTAGGTGTGTCAAATGCTGGACTAAACTTAGGTGACTCATTCTATGCTGACCTAGCACAAGAAGCAGGTGGTTGGACTCGCTTTACAAAAGGTGTTCCAGGTTATAAAGCACTACCTGACATGTTGAAGAATGATAAACGGTCATGGCTCGAAGGTATGTTATCTTATTTTAGAAGAGCATCTCAAGACGTCGCAGTTGGTACAGCTGAAGTAGTTAGACCTTTCTCACCTACAATGTCACCTTATATGAAATGGGCTGATGAAACTGATAGAGCATTTAGAGAAGCAATCTTTGTTAAAGCTCTACAAAATGGTGAGAGTGTAGAAAGTGCTGCCAAATTAGCAAGAGAAGTAATGTTAGACTATGGAATGATGCCACCTTCTGCAAGACAAGGTGTTATGAAGCTTGCACTTTACATGTCATTTACATTCGCATCTTCAGCAGAGATGTTTAAGGCTATGACAACTACAAATGGTGCATTAAGAGTTGCAGCAATGGCATCATATCATAGAGATTTAAATCGTTTTTATGGAACTTATTATTCAGGTGGTACAAGAACATTAGAATCTGCATATATGCGTGAAGTACAAGACAATGAAGACGGTAAGATTGTTAATACTTACATGCGAAGTCCTTATCTTGGCAATCTACTTAATGTTGGTAAACTAATTGGATTTGGTTCAGGAATTGCACAAGGTAGAACTGAAGATACAGTACAAAGAACTAAGGAAGGATTAGCAAACTTCTTCTATATTCCAGCACTTGACTTCATAACAGAGTTAGATACTGATTATAAGCGTGGTGTATCAGGAAAACAAATGCTTCAGTTACAACAGCGTTACTATGAAATGGGTTTCTTTAACTTCAGTCCTCCTGCTATGTTTAGTTCAATGGTGTCAGACGGTGCTAATCCATACTACTTTGTTGATAGATACGATATCGAAGTTAGACCAACAGAAAAACGTGTGCCAGGTGCACCAGAGTTTGGTGGTTATCAGTATCGTTTTAGAAGTCAGGCAGGTAGAAACGCTTATTTAGTTGACCAACTAATCATGGCTATAGCAGGAACTGGACGTGGTTTTAATGATTACTTCAATGCTGCTGTTATGGAAGGTTTGATTGAGGTGCCTGAAGGTACAAATCTTGGTTATCAAGGTGAATTACAGAAACCGTTTCTTACACCAGGTATGGACTACTTATTCTTAAAGGGTCGACCAGTTCGTATTCCAAAAGATTTAGAGATAGAGTATCGAGCATTGAAAGAGACAGAAAGACGTCTAATTGAGAAACGAAAGATATTTGAAAAATAAGAGGTATTAATAGGATGGCTAAAAAGAAATTATCAAAAGCAGCAGCAGCAAAGAAACGACTGAAGGTAGGTAAACCAGTTCCGTCATACAAACCAAAGAAGAAGAAGATGGTAGTTGTTATGAAGAACGGTCGCAAAAAGCTGATACATTACGGAGCGAAAGGCTTTGGTCACAATATCAGTGCAGCTGCGAGGAAATCTTTTAGAGCACGTCATGGATGTAGCAAAGCAAAAGATAGAACAACAGCAAAATACTGGGCATGCAAAGACTTATGGTCAGCATCCAGTCCAAAGAAAACTACAGGTACGAAAGGGCGTGTAGCCAAAAAGAAAACTAAAACTCGGAGGAAAAAGAAATGAGTGACGAATGTAAAAAGTGTCAATGTGACCCATGCAGATGTGAGGAATAGATATGCAAAAATTTATACAATGGATGAACGAGAATAAAATCCGTGTTGGCTTTGTTGGTATGGCCTTAGTTATTACCACTCAATACGCGACATGTACTCTAGAACCAACAGTGGAAACACCAGAACAACAACAAGTGGAGGAATAAAATGCCAGGATATAAAGTTGGAAAGCCTATTAAGCGAAAGCCGATGAAGAAAAAGAAACCTGCTAAGAAGCCAATCAAAAGAAAGGCTCCTAAGAAGAAAAAGAAATGAAACGGAAAAAGAAGGTAAAGGCTTTACCTAAACAATACAAGGCTCCGAAAGGAAGCAAGCGTGCAAAACTAATTAAAAAAGCATCTAAGCTCTACAAGCAAGGCAAAATTAAAGAAGCCTCAGCTATTAGAGAAAAGATGGAGGAGAAAGAACGTGGCAAAAGCAAAAAGAAAACCCGCAAAAAAGTCGTCAAAGCGAAAAGGAAAAGGCGTAATGGCAACACTAAGAAAAAAGGCAGCAAAAAGTAAGAAGTTTTCAGCATCAGAGTTGAAGAAGTCTTATGATAAAGGATTAGCTGCTTATCTTAGTAGTGGTAGTAGAAAAGGTGTGAGTGCACACCAATGGGCAATGGGACGTGTCAATTCAGTTTTACGTGGTGGAAAAGCCAGAAAAATTGACTTCCCGCGCAAAGGAAAAAAATAAGGTTATAATGAGCCCTGAGGAGGTAGATGATGGGTAAGACAGGAAAGTTTGTTCATAGAATTACAGATGCGATTAACGTCACATATGATAGTAGCTACGGAACAGCAAAAAAAATAAGAATACAATTAAACAAAATCGACGACGGAGGCAGCAATGCTTTCAAATATCGAAGAATCTATAGTGGAAACATACAACTCGTAAGGTTAAAAGGAACGGTCAGTGGAGCAACAAGCATTATACTCAAAGGATACGAAGACGATAACGGAACTAAACTTCTGTTACCTGCTTCTCAATCTTCTCTTGAGGATGCAGTTGGTGATTCATCAGTATCAGCAACGTTTAAAGTCGACATATTTCACGCGGCCTCCCATGATGACCTATACCTATTTGCCAAAACAGATGCAGGGACGTTCACGGTTACTGAGGTTCAGGTCGCTTGGTTCGAATAGGAGGGTGACAGATGCCAGCAGAAACATCATTTGTCGGACCTTTTATTCCATTACAAGGTTCCGACTTAAAATCACAGGACTTAACGTCTCAAATAAATGGAGTTACCGCAACTTTTACGGTTCAAGAGTCTTTTCAGTCGATACGTATATTCGTCTTCCTAAATGGTTTATTTCAAGGACCAGCGGGCGGACCATTTATAACAGTAAACTCATCAACAACGTTCACAATCTCCGAGGTGCCGCAGACGGGAGATAACTTATCGGTGATTTATTCACCGGAAATCAAACAAAACTAGCTTAATCACAGGAGATTATCATGGCTACTATTCAAATTAGAGGCGTCCAAATTAAAAACGGTAGTATTGGACCTACCCAAATAGACTTAACTGCAACCTATGACTATTCGTCAGGTGTTCTACGTGCTGGTACTCCATCAGGCTCAACTGATGTAGCGAACAAGGCATACGTTGATGCTCAACTTCCAGATGCTTTCTCTGGCGGTGATGGTATCGCTATCAATACAGCTGGTGACCCAGATGTAATTAGTGTAGACCTTGCTACCAATCCAGGTATGCAATTCACTTCAAACAAACTTGATTTAAAAATTAAGTCTGAATCTGGTGGTAGCATTACAAAAGATGGCGATGGTATCTACATTGCTGATGCAGCTATTTCATCTGCTAAATTGGCAGGTTCTATTGCGAATGCAAAACTTGCTAACTCAACAATATCTGGTGTCGCTCTTGGTGGAACCTTAGCAGCTCTTGCAGCTGGACAAGGTCTTGCTCTTGGAAGTGCTTATACTGGTGCTGCTGGACAAACAATGGATTTGAATCTTGATGGTTCATCTCTTGCTAAATCCGCTTCAGGTGTTAAGATTGCTGATGATGGTGTTGGAGCCGCTCAAATAGCAGACAATGCTGTTGTAGCTGCTGCTATCGCTTCAAACGCTGTAACAACTGCTAAAATCGCAGCTAGTGCTGTTGACGAAGGCAAGTTAAGTATTGAAGGAAGCTTCGATGTATTTGCTCCTAACGGTTCTACATTGGCTTTCGCATTAACAGAGCGCTATGCTACTGGTTTCGAACCACAAGTTATGGCATTCAAAAACGGTTTGTTGATGAGATTAGTTGCTTCTTCACCAGCTGATGCTGACCAATACACTGTAAGTGATAACGGTTCTGTTTCTACTGTAACATTCGGTGCTAACCTTTTATCGGGTGACTCACTTGAAATCAGATACATGTCTAAGAAAAGCTAATTAGATTAGGTTGGTGGTGGTGACAAAGTGTCACCATCATCATCCTCGTTATTTCTAGAGGTATTGTATGGAAGCACTTATGATGGAAATTTTACCGTGGTTAACTGGACCGGCTGCTGCTGTGATAGTTGCACTTTACATGAACCGTCAGTTTATCATGTTCCAGAATCAGTCAATCGATAGAATACTGGCTGATGCAGAAAAAGACAGAGCACTATTCAAAGAAGCCATTGTTAAGATGGACCAGCGAATGGTTCTCATGGAAGAACAGTTAAAAGATATTAAACATAGTTTGCGCAAATAGTAATATAAGAATACATCCCATGGGTGTACTCCAAATAAAACATGCTAAACAAAACTAAGTCAGACCTAACAGTCTGGCTTTTTTTATTTATTCTAAGAAAAAAACTTTTTTAGTAGATAGTTATACATCGTTTAGTTTAGTTGAGTTGAGTTGAGTTTTTTACATTTTTCTATTAGTGATAGGAAAAAACCTACGCTATAGGTGAAAAGAACTGGAGTATAATCATGTATAATTGGAGTGAGACATTCGAGTGGGGTGTCGATGAAGAACTGCGTGTGCTTAAACACATGGCAAACCTAAAACCTGAGATGAATATCAGACCTTTAGGTGGTAAAAACGAACCAGATGGAATGAGTTCACTGGGTGGTATAGAAATTAAATCGTATTCAACTTGGTATTACCATCCAAGTATTGAAACAAAGTGTCTTAAACCTTATCTCAAGGATTCGTGTTGGTTATCTGATGAAAGGACTACGATAGTTATTTGTAATCATCAAGGTTCATTGCATCTCTATAAAGCAGAAGCACTGAGGTATCACTATAACAAGGGTACATTTAGTACATATAAGAAGTGGGTTAGTCAAGGTAATGGAGAGAGTAAGCTGATGGAGTTTATTTCTATCAGAAGTTTAAGTACTCACACACATACAATTAAAGAACCTAATGATACTGATAATCTGAGGTGGGATTGTTCTCAAATTACAGATAATAATCCTTACATTTGTTCAGTGTCTATTTAATGTAGAACGAGAGAGAGCAGGCATAAATCTACTCTCTCTCTAATAATAAATAAATTATCATCTACATTTTCAAGGAGAAACTGAAACCTAAATGTCTAGAAAAGATTCCAGTCACTAATAACTATACCATAACTATTAGATTATCTTAAATTTTTATTTGAATGTAAAAGAACTAAGACTTAATGAAGTCATAGAATAATAATAATATAAATATATTATATCTAATAAGCTTCAGTTTTACAATTAAAGAATTAATATACTGAATAATAATTATTATTAGATATAATATATATAACGTATCTCGGCCGTTATGGCCGTACAACGTTAGAAGATAGTTAATATATATAGTATTAATTATCTCTTAGATATAACTATACAGTAACTTTAGAAAGTTTACAAATAAAATAAAAAAAAATAAAATCTAAAAATAATTATAAACTTTGAAGAGATAGAGTATAGTTATATTAGAATAATAAATAATATATATACAGAATAAATAATAGATAACTAATAATATAATAACTAATAATAAGCGAGAACGGCCGTAACGGCCATAAACGCAGTAACTATAGAGAGAGATTAATGAAAGCAGCAGACAAAATAGAAGTTTATAATTTAGATGAAACATGGAGCAAGATAGTAACTGTAACCTCAGTTGAAGTGGGAGCTCATCCTGAGAATATAGCATACCTCAAACATGTCAATGCTAAGTACGAAGACTGGTATTTTGAAGATGACTGGGAAACCATATACCTCAGTGACGGTACGTGGATACAATGTGACCTAATGAATGGTGTCAATACTCTCATGTGCAGAGACGAAGTAGATTGGAAACAACTACATAACTGGCAATCACGACGTTAATCACAGAGGGATTGTAATCATGAAACAGTATGGAAACCTATTAAGTAAATTACAAGTGGCTCTATCACCATTCTGCGTTATCACAAATACAAACAAAGATAATACATGCGTCACTACTTTCATATACAAAACAAGGGCAAGAAGATGAAGAAGATACTATCAGGCAGTGAAGAGGAAAAAAAAGAGGTATTAGGTGAGGGGTTGAATCAAGAAAAATCTAGTTCTGCCAAACTTAATAATCTCGTAAGATACGATTCCCCCTCTCTTTCTACCTTAGAAAACACACCATTTGCAGATGCATTAGGTGAAGCATTAGGAATGGGACTGACATCCTCAGTAGATATTACAGAGGGTGATAACGTGCACATAGAGACATCATTTGGTGAGTATGTAATAAGAGGCACAATAATTCTTATTGAAGATATGCATGTAACACTAGATACTGGATGGTCATGGGAAGAGACTGAAGGTATAAGAAACATCTCAAACGGTACAGAAACACACATCATCAAATCAATAGGAGTAATTCATGCCTAAACAGAGAGACATGGAACAATCAAAGAGTTTAGTTAAAGCCTGTCAGAGCAGAATGCAAATAGCATTTGAACTACAAATAAAACTGGCTGAGGTTCAATCATATCTGGAAACAGAGAACCAAAGAAAACTACTACTCAGAATCCCACACTACGATGCATCACTCAATGACCTGCGTAAGATACAAGCACGCATCAGGAAATGGCGCAGCAAATTAGAATTAATTGAAAGACAAGAACAATTAAAAATCGATAAACAACTTATCACTATTCAAGAGGCAAAGAATGAACAAACAACAAAAAGATAATCTATTCAAAGAATACATTCAAGAAATAGAAAACGAATTCCTTCAAGCAATACCTGAAATAAGACACAGACTCGGTGAAATGAAGAAACCAGATGCCAACGGATTCGCTATGTTTGAAATACCAATGGACCACATCATACCTCAGGTCAACCTAACCGTTGCATGTGAAGGGAAATGGGACACAGGCAGAATTAAGATAACACACTACAAGATGGAGGCCAAAGATGAAACTCAAGAGGTGTCCTAAATGCAAAACCACAAAACCTCTCTATCTTTTCGGCATGAGGAAATGCAAGAAGTGGGTGAAGTCTATTCAGAAATACAGACTCTACTGGCATACACAATCTTATTGCTACTCCTGCAGACACTCTTATCCTCCATCTGGGTGTGACGAGAATGAATGAGATAGCAACTATCGTAGAATCTAATAGGTTTTATGGCCACTACCAAGTCATGTATCCAGACGGCCAACGTGTGGATTGCCACAACTACAAAACTGCAGTCACCATCAGAGACAGAGCGAACTCACAGGCTGCTAAAAAAAAAGAAAACAAGGAGAAACCCATGAGTGACACGACAATAACAGACATACAAGGCGTAATCGATATACTAGAAGACATACTCGAAGGGATAACAGACCTTCATGAGAGACGACCAATCATTCAAGTAATTCAATTCTGCCAAAGACAACAAGACCAGGGCAGACCTCTATCAGACATCATATGGTGGCTACAAAGAGAACTACCAAAAGGAATTGACAAAGCACTAGGTGACTTATAAGCGAGGTTGCAAGAGACCTGGATAGCGCAAAATCGGTCAATCCACCTAATGAATCATGGGATAGAAATATTCTATGATTTTTTTTTGTGCCCTATGAGTGCTGCACGTGCAAGTAGATAACATATTTGATATAATATAAGTGTTCAACCAAGGAGGAACATAATGATTCAACATACAATTCACGCATTCATAGAATCAACCGGTCGACCGATAACCCTAATCATATCAGCAGACCATGAATTATCAGAAGAAGAAATATATCTACTACACCCAGATATCGATATCTGTGAAATCACAACACAAGGAGCAGAATAATGACATTCGATAAATACACAAACTCTCACACACACACCATCTGCCACACCGGATGGCTTACAGACGATAATGCTGAAAATGCATATGATAACGCGGAAGACGGATTATTACTATTCGAAGTCCGTATTCAAGACTATTGGAATGGCGATGGCACTCATCTTGTCTCATTCAATACAGAAGAAGAACTGATACAAGCAATCGAAGAATATAATGAATCAGACGGTGCTTTCGAAAACCATTGGTTCATTGAAGAAGGAGACTATATCACCATCACAGAAATTGCAGAGGTAGAAGAATAATGAAATCAATATATCAATCAACAGACTATAGCAATCCAGTCTATGTAGTCAAATGTCTAGACAACTATTATCCATCTGAATGGATGGATGAAGTCCATTACTCACAATCGGATGCAATGAAAACATGTGTCAATGCTAGACTGTTTCTAAGAGAAGACAGACAATGGCATTTCGAAGTGTGTTTTTATCCTAGCTACGAAAACTATCTAACATGGGGAAAGGATTCCCAAAGACACTACGTAATCAAGAATGGTGAAGCAACCAGAGGCGATGGCTGGCACGGGGAGGCAGAATAATGGAACAATTATACATAGATGTAATGCGATTAACATCGACACCAGTATCACCCCAAGAGATACAAGAACTCATAGAAAGGGGAATCATTAACGAAGACCTAGAAGTGGTAGACATGGACCGTCTAGTCGAATACCAAGAAGACAACATGAGACCAGACTGCACCCATATCGACTCGGTAGACATCTCATCATAAACAGGGGCA
>Ga0181377_1000213_pt1 | contig 22974 bp, 35 predicted proteins | sample LowvirmetaG_9_FD_130160 | JGI IMG/M metagenome (GOLD analysis project Ga0181377, IMG submission 130160) | Marine viral communities from the Subarctic Pacific Ocean - Lowphox_13 viral metaG | ecosystem: Environmental > Aquatic > Marine > Oceanic | place: Subarctic Pacific Ocean | collected...
CCAGAAGACGAAGAGCTTGAGAAGCACAGCGACTCGGTACAGAAGCGTATCAAGAAGCTAAAGTTCGAGTATCACGAAGAACGTCGTCGTAAGGAAGAAGCCGAACGCGAACGAGAAGCGGCAGTTCAGTATGCAGAATCGCAGAAGAACGAAGCAGCACGTCTGCGTAAAAACCTTTCTGAAGGTGAAGGTGTTCTGGTAAACGAAGCCAAGGCGCGTGTAGCGTCAGAACTTAACAGCGCGAAACGAGCTTATAAAGAGGCTTATGAGGCTGGGGATACTGATGCTGTGCTTGAAGCTCAGATGTCATTGTCCAAGCTACAGCTTGAAGCTGATCGTGTAGAAAACTGGAAACCGGCAGAACAAGCTGTGCAGGATCAGTCTGAAGTCCCAGCTCCGAAAGCCGCGCCTCGTGTTCCTGTACCAGATCGTAAGGCACAGGAATGGGTAGCTGAAAACGATTGGTTCCAGAAAGACACGGGCATGACAAGGTATGCTATGCTCATACATGAAGAACTATTAGAGACAGGCGTTGATTCTACGTCGGATGTGTACTATAGTAAGATAAACGAGGCCATGCGGTCTCGATACCCAGATCGCTTTACGGACGTGGAACCAGAGGTTCGACAACCACAACGTAAAGCTGGCTCCGTGGTGGCCCCGGGTGGTAGAAATACCGCCACATCACGCAATAAAGTTGTCATCACCTCATCTGAGGCCGCAATCGCCAAGCGTCTCGGATTATCTAATAAAGAATATGCGGCGCAAAAGCTAAAGGATATGCAAAATGGCTGATAGAAAACCACGTACAACCGAAACCCGCGAAGCGGGAGAACGTCGTAAACCTTGGAAGCGCTCGTCAATGCTACCTACCCCCGAACCACGAGACGGACTTTCGTTCCGCTGGATTCGCACATCTACATTGGGTAACGCAGATATGACAAATGTCTCTGGGAGGTTTCGTGATGGCTATGTGCCCGTAAAGGCAGTGGATTATCCCGAGCTACACATCATGTCAGATATTGATTCTCGATTTAAAGACAATATCGAAGTTGGTGGGTTATTGCTTTGCGCTATCCCGACCGAACTAAAAGATGATCGTATTCATGGTCAACTTGAGTCTGCACAAAATCAGGCTGAAGCTGTCGATAGAAACTACATGCGTGAGTCTGACCCGCGGATGCCTATGCTTAAACCTGAGCGTAGTTCGCGGTAACTATAAGGTAAGGGGCAATGAGGCTCTTTACTTCAAAAGTAAATAAATCTGGAGGAAGAGCATCATGGCTACTACAGCTGCTCCCTATGGTCTAAAGCCGGTAAAACGTGCCGACGGAATGGCCTACGCTGGGGCGACATCCCAGTTTCTGATCGACCCCGCTGGAGAGGCAACAAACCTTTTCTACGGCCAAGTCGTTCATATCGGTGCTGATGGTTACATCGCACTATCAACCGCAACAGGTGCCGACGGTACTACAAACGCATTACCAACAGGAACAACTCTAACGGGTTCTCTTGGTGTGTTTGTAGGGTGTGAGTACGAGAATGACCTTGGTCAAACTGTATACTCACAGTATTACCCGTCTGGTGCAACAAACGCGAAAGCATTGGTTGTGGACGATCCAAACGTACTATTCCAAGTACAAGCAGACGGCGCTATGGACCAGTCTGACATAGGTGCGAATACTTTCTTCGCAGCTGCTCAGTCTACATCTACTGGCAACACTGCTACTGGTAACTCTACAAGTGCCGTTGACGCGACAACTAAGACTACCACCGCCGCCTTCCGTATCGTGGCCGCTGTATCACCTATTGGTGATGCGTTCCCTGATCTTTTGGTTAAACTCAACCCCGGCTACAGCAGCATGACTAACGCTGTTGGCTTGTAAGGAGGGATAACACATGGCTATATCACGCGCACAGGCGCTTAAAGAGCTCTTACCCGGACTTAATGCCTTATTTGGACTTGAGTACGATAAATACGAAAACGAACATGCAGACATCTATGAGACAGAAAATTCAGAGCGTAGCTTTGAAGAAGAAGTTAAATTGTCTGGTTTCGGTGCAGCACCAACAAAGGCTGAAGGTTCATCTATTGCGTACGATAATGCGCAAGAGGCGTTCACAGCTCGCTACACACACGAGACCATCGCTATGGGTTTCGCCATCACTGAAGAAGCGATGGAAGATAACTTGTACGATTCTTTGTCTTCACGTTACACAAAAGCTCTAGCTCGCGCTATGGCATACACTAAGCAGGTTAAAGCTGCCTCATTGCTCAACACGGGCTTTGACACTTTCCAGTCTGGTGATGGTGTAACATTGTTCAACACTGCACACCCAACAGTTGGTGGCGGTACAAACTCTAACCGTCCAGCGGTTAGTGCTGACCTTAACGAGACTTCGCTTGAACAAGCGATTATCGACATTGGTGGATACACAGACGAACGTGGCTTACTTATCGCAGCTCGCGCTAGAAAGCTAATCATCCCGTCTGCGTTACAGTTCGTAGCAACTCGTTTGTTGGAAACAACTTTACGTGTAGGTACAGCTGATAATGATATCAATGCACTCAGCTCTAACGGTGCAGTTCCTGAAGGATATGGCGTAAACCATTATCTTACAGACGCTGACGCTTGGTTCCTGACTACAGACATCCCTAACGGTATGAAGCACTTCGTACGTTCTGCGATGGCTACAGGAATGGATGGTGACTTCGATACTGGCAACGTGCGCTACAAAGCGCGTGAGCGTTACAGCTTCGGTGTTTCTGATCCATTAGGTATCTACGGATCACAAGGCGCGTAAGCTCCTAATACTTAAATTTAGAGGGCTCCACTTCGGTGGGGCTTTCTTTTTGTCTAAAGGTGTTGTATGATCCAGTTAACGGGTACAACATTAGCTTTGTAGACAGGTTTATATACCCACCTGACGTTGCATAGACTACAAGGCGAATCCTTATGCAAAGGGTACTAAAATGGCATCGACTACATTTTCAGGTCCAGTGACTTCAACTGCTGGCTTTATTGGCGACATCGTCGTCCCAACTTACACCGTAGCAAACGCACCTTCAGCTTCAGCCGCTGGCGCAGGTACTGTTGTATTTGTTTCAAATGGCGCAGGCGGTACTGCAATCTTGGCTTTCTCTGACGGAACAAACTGGAAGCGTTCTGACACAGGCGGCACAATAGCAGCATCATAAGGGGGTATCTAATGAGTAGATTCGCACCTCCATCCGAAGAAGAACTAGCAGCCCGAGGAATTGGTACTGTTAAAGTTCGAGCACAAAAAAAAGATGGCACTCTTCAAGCAGATGACTCTTCTACAGAAGAAAAACCTGCTAAGAAACGTGGCCGTCCTGCAAAGAAAAAGGACTAGATTATGGCTGGTCAAGAAGTACGAGCTTATAACTTTGCGGTAGGCGATAGCGCCGCACTTGTAGGCCCATCACGCGGTAGACTGCAGGGGGTTCTAGTGAACGCCGCATCTGCAGCTGCTTTTACTATTCGTAGTGGGTCAGCTACTGGCCCTATTATACTACAGTTAACTCTACCTACTGGTTGGAATGACGTATATATCCCCAACGATGGTATTTTAGCTGATAACGGTTGTTTTGTTTCTGCCTTTACAGGTTCAGGGAACAAAATGACATTACTTATAGAGTAATATGGCTGTTAAGAAAAAAGGTACAATGAAAGGCCACACCATAAAAGGTGGTCAGAAACGCCCAACTAAATCTGGTGCGGGCATGACTAAAAAAGGTGTGGCTAAGTATCGTCGGGATAACCCCGGCTCTAAATTAAAGACCGCCGTTACTGGTAAGGTTAAAAAGGGAAGTGCGGCAGCTAAACGCCGTAAGTCCTATTGCGCACGTTCTGCGGGACAGATGAAACAGTTCCCTAAAGCGGCTAAGAACCCTAACAGTAGATTGCGGCAAGCTAGAAAAAGGTGGAAATGCTGATATGATGGGACGTAGTTCTATGGGAAGACAACTTACAGGAAACCGTGTTAAAAAAACAGTACCCCGTAAACCTGTAGCGGCTATGGCCAAGGGTGGTAAGGCCAAGAGTCGTGTGAACGAGGCTGGTAATTACACTAAACCTACAATGCGTAAGGCGTTATTCAACAAGATTAAGGCTGGTGGTAAAGGTGGTAAACCCGGACAGTGGTCTGCACGTAAAGCTCAGATGCTTGCAAAACAGTATAAAGCTAAAGGTGGAGGTTATAGGAAATGAAGGGCGTAAAGCACTATAAGAGAGATGGAACTCTTCACACAGGGGGTACGCACAAGATGCCTAACGGTTCGTTGCACTCAGGTAAAACTCACGGCAAGACGAGCGTAAAGTTGGTACATTACAAAGATTTGAGTAAGAAAGCGAAGGCTAAAGCCGATGGCAAAAGCAAAAAGTCAAAAAAGTCTTAGCAAATGGACTAAGCAGAAATGGCGTACAAAGTCTGGTAAGCCATCGACGCAAGGGAAAAAGGCTACAGGTGAGCGGTATCTACCCGCTAAAGCTATAAAGGCTTTGTCATCTAAAGAATACGCTGCTACTACCAAGGCTAAACGAGCGGCTACTAAAAAAGGTAAACAGGTTTCTAAACAACCTAAAAAGATAGCCAAGAAGACGGCGAAGTATAGAAAGACTTAGATCATGGCAGTTGTTGTACCAGAGCTAAATGAATTATTTGAAGAGGCGTACGAACGTGCGGGACTTGAAATGCGTTCGGGGTATGACTTAAAAACCGCCCGTAGAAGCCTTAATATTATGACGCTAGAGTGGCAGAACCGTGGTTTGAACCTATTTACCATAGAGGCTGGAAGTATACCTTTGGTTGCGGGTACAGCTACTTATACACTGCCTTCCGATACTATTGACCTAATAGAACATCAACTTCGCACTGACGAAGGTACAACACAACAACTTGATGCGTATATCCAACGCATGAGTGTGTCTACGTACTCACAACAAGGTAATAAAAATACTCAAGGGCGTCCGTCTCAAATATACGTACAGCGTAATGCTACAGACGTACAAGTTACCCTTTGGCCTGTACCTAATGACGCTGCTACCTATAAGTTGGCCTACTATCGCCTCAAAGGTATAGATGGGCTGGCAAGCGGTGTTGGAGGAGCTACTACTTCTATACCACCACGTTTTATTCCCGCTCTTGTGTCTGGGCTAGCGTACTACATCGCTATGAAAAAACCCGAAGTCGCAGAAAGAGTTGGCCCTTTAAAACAAGAGTACGAAGAGCAATTCCTTAGAGCTGCAGACCAAGACCAAGACAGGTCTACTTTTCGTATGGTGCCATTTAGAGGAGCTATGTAATGCCCGGATATGCTAGTGGTAAACACGCATACGGTATATGTGACCGGACTGGGTTTCGCTACAAGCTGGAAGACCTTATATATGAGGTTCAACATGGAGTACGTACAGGGTTACGTGTTGGCAAGGATGTGCTTGATCCTGACCAACCACAGAACTTTCTTGGGGACGTTAATTCAACAGACCCGCAATCTTTACTTAACCCACGCCCAGATGTTAATCCGGGAAGAGGTTTATTTGGCTGGAATCCTATTTGGAACCCGGCTCAATATATGGTAGGCTCTGTAGGAAGCGTTACCATAGCAACAACAAATGGAGACTAATATGCAGACCCCTAGACTTAGACCAAAAAACTTAGGTAAAAAGAAAAAACCTTCAAAGAAGCCTAAACTTCGCCCAGCAGGTTTGGGTGCTACTAAAAAAGAAATGGAAGCAATGGACCGTGGTTTCCGTATTCAAGAGATGGAAGGCCGCGAGAGGGAAGTTATGAAGAAGGGTTCGGGCGGCAAGCTGAATATGGTTAAGAATAAAAAAGGGGAGATGGTTCCTGATTATGCTGCTGATGGCGTTGGCAAAATGGCTTACGGTGGTAAAGTTAAGAAAATGAACTACGGCGGCAAAGCCAAAGTTAAGAAGATGAGAGACGGCGGCATGTGCCGTGGTATGGGTGCGGCTACTCGTGGTGGCGGCTATAAGATGGGGTAAGTTCTGATGAACTACACAGAGCTGGTTGCAGCGATAAAAGATTATACACAGAACGAGGAGACGAGCTTCGTCTCTAACATTCCTACGTTCGTTAGGCAGTCAGAAGAACGCCTTAACCGATCTATTATGGTACCTGAACTACGTAAAAATGTTACGGCACTTACTTCTAATGGTGGTGTATACTTAGCGCGGCCAGCGGATTTTATATCTGTGTTTTCTTTATCTGTTGTAGATTCATCTGGGGATTATTCGTTCCTTATAGATAAAGACGTTAACTTCATCCGTGAAGCCTACCCTTCAGCGAGTACTTCTGGACTGCCCAAGTACTATGCTCAGTTTGACGGGGACTTTAATGGGGAGCAGGGTAACTTTATTCTTGGCCCAACACCTGACGACACGTACACAGTTGAGCTACACTATTACTACGATCCGCCTTCAATCGTAACTTCAAGTACCTCTTGGTATGGCGACAATGCCGAATCCGCTTTACTTTATGGTTCTTTGATTGAGGCATACACATACATGAAGGGTGAGGCCGACCTCATCCAACTATACACTACTCGTTACGACGAAGCTCTTGGACAGCTTACCGGGGTCCAAATACGTAGCTCGACAGACGAGTACAGAGATGGGAGACTTTAATGCAAATTGAAATGGATTTTGGCTTTGACGCCATAAAAGTACATACCGCTAACAACGGAGGGCATAGTCCTGATGCTGTAGCGGAAATGTGTGTAGACAAGCTAATAAGTGTGTCTACTTCTGCCCCGCCCGAGATAAGAATGCAAGCAGAAGCGTATAAATCGCAGATGTTGCAAATTATCGCGCATTATATTAAAGTAGCGGTTAAGGAAGACCGCGCAACAACATGCGTAAAACTAAAAGAGGCTGGGTTTCCTGACCTCGCAACCCAACTTAGGAGACTTTAAATGGCCTTTTCAGGTAACTTCATGTGCACATCGTTCAAGAAAGAACTACTTCAAGGTAAGCACAACTTCACTGCCTCTTCAGGCAATACGTTCAAACTTGCTCTGTACACTAACAGCGCATCATTCACTGCAGCGACCACTGCATACACTTCTAGTAACGAAGTAAGTAACTCAGGTAGCTATTCTGCTGGAGGCGGCGCACTTACAAACGTAACGCCTACTTCTTCAGGTACTACTGCGTTGACAGACTTCGCTGATAAAGAATTTACATCTGCTACGATTACAGCACGAGGCGCGTTGATCTACAACGATAGCGCTGCGGGCGACCCAACAGTCGCGGTTCTGGATTTCGGTGCAGACAAAACTTCGACTAGCGGCACGTTCACTATACAGTTCCCAACAGCGGACGCTTCAAACGCCATTATTCGTATAGCTTAAAAATAAAAGGGTTTGCCCCATGTCTCTGATTGTTGCTGATCGCGTACAAGAAACTACGAACACTACGGGGACTGGGGCTTATACTCTAGGAGGCGTGGTTCCGAGTTTTCGTACGTTTGCTTCCGTTGCGTCCGATGCGGACACTGTATATTATTCAATAACAGATAATGTAAACTACGAGGTTGGCCTCGGTACCTACGCTTCTAGTGGAGGAACTATTGCCCGTACAACAGTATTTGCATCGTCTAACTCTAATAATGCTGTTAATTGGGGTAGTGGGACAAAGAATATATTCCTTACGTATCCTGCCGATAAGGCCGTAATCGAGGACGCAAGTAACAACGTAAGCATCGGCAACAACTTAGTTGTGGGTGGTACAGTCGATGGAGTAGACATTGCAGCTCGAGATGCGGTGTTAACCTCTACAACGACAACTGCGAACGCAGCTTTACCAAAAGCTGGTGGAGCTATGACAGGCGCTATCACAACTAATAGCACTTTTGACGGACGCGATGTAGCAACTGACGGCTCTAAGCTAGATGGTATTGAGGCTGGCGCAGATCAAACAGACACAACCAACGTAACTGCGGCTGGCGCATTGATGGATAGTGAGGTAACAAACCTAGCACAAGTTAAAGCCTTTGACAGCAGTGATTACGCTACAGCAGCACAAGGTACAAAAGCTGACGCTGCTTTACCAAAAGCTGGTGGGGCTATGACAGGGGCTATTACTACTAATTCGACTTTTGATGGGCGTGACGTAGCTACAGACGGCTCTAAGCTAGACGGTATTGAGGCTTCAGCGGATGTAACAGATGAAACTAATGTAACTGCTGCAGGGGCCTTGATGGACAGCGAAGTTACTAATCTTGCTGAAGTAAAAGCTTTTGATAGTACGGATTATGCTACGGCGGCGCAGGGTACGAAAGCTGACGCTGCTTTACCAAAAGCTGGCGGTGCTATGACAGGCGCTATCACAACTAATTCTACTTTTGACGGACGTAATGTATCAACTGATGGTACAAAGTTAGACACAATCGAAACTAATGCAGATGTTACAGACACTGCAAACGTAACTGCGGCTGGCGCATTGATGGATAGTGAAGTAGATGCAGACATTAAGACGTTATCGCTCCCTGCTAACACAACTATTTCAGCATACGGTAAAACAATAGTAGATGATGCAAACGCATCAGCAGCACGTACTACGTTAGGTGTTGCCATTGGTTCCAACGTACAAGCCTATTCTAGCGTCTTACAAAATACCACAGCGTCTTTTCTAACCGCAGATGAAACTAAGCTAGATTACATTACCGTTACGCAGGCAGTTAGCCTTGACCAGATGGAAATAGATATTGCTGCTCTTGAGAATGGCATGGTCTATAAAGGTGATTGGGATGCAGGTTCAGGCAGTTTTCCCGGTGGGGGCTCTGCTCAAACAGGCTGGTTCTATTACGTTTCTGGGGCAGGTACGGTCAATGGTGTATCGTTTGCAGTGGGAGACAACATTGTTGCTACTACAGATAATGCGTCTACTTCTACTTATGCAAGTAATTGGTCAAAACACGATCAAACAGACGCCGTTCAAGCTGTTGTAGGTTTAACTGGGTCTATAACAAAAAGTGGGTTGTTATCCGCGCTAAACGTAGAAGACGGAGCAGATGTAACAGATACGGCTAATGTAACAGCTGCAGGTGCTTTAATGGATAGCGAAGTAGACGCGGATATTAAGACATTAGTATTGCCGGCCAGCACAACTATAAGTGCGTATGGTAGAACCTTAGTTGACGACGCAGACGCATCTGCCGCTAGAACAACATTAGGTTTAGGCACTGCAGCTACCACTGCGGCTTCTGCATACGCTACAGCCGCTCAAGGCACTAAGGCTGACGCGGCTCTACCTAAAGCTGGCGGAGCTATGACTGGAGCTATCACAACCAACTCTACTTTCGATGGTCGAGACGTAGCTACGGACGGAACTAAATTAGATAATATCGAAGCAAACGCAGACGTAACCGACACGGCTAATGTCACTGCCGCAGGAGCCTTGATGGATTCTGAAGTAGACGGTGATATTAAGACTTTGTCACTACCTGCTAATACAACTATCAGTGCGTATGGTAGGACATTAGTTGACGATGCTAGTGCTTCCGCAGCTAGAACAACACTAGGTTTAGGCACAGCCGCCACTACCGCAGCTTCTGCATATGCTACAGCGGCGCAGGGTACAACCGCAAACAATGCTTTACCAAAAGCTGGTGGGGCTATGACAGGTGCGATTACTACTAATAGCACTTTTGATGGGCGTGACGTAGCTACAGACGGCGCAAAGTTAGATGGTATCGCTGCGGGCGCGACTAACGTAACCAACAACAACCAGTTAACTAACGGCGCTGGGTACACTACAAACGTAGGTGATATTACAAATGTCTCGGCTGGAGTTGGCCTTTCTGGGGGCGGTACGTCTGGCTCAGTTACGTTAACCCTAGACATGTCAGAACTAACCGACATGACTGCGACAATGGTTGGGACCGATGAGTTTATAGTTTTAGACGCCAGTGCGGATCGACGAAAGGCCGCTAACGAGATTGGTCTTAGCATTTTTAACAACGATGCAGGTTTTACTACGAATGTAGGGGATATCACAGGCGTGACTGCTGGTTCTGGTATTAGTGGTGGTGGTACATCAGGCACAGTAACAATAAACCACTCTGACACTTCCTCACAAAGCAGTGTTAACAACTCTGGCAATACAGTCGTCCAAGACGTTACGCTTGACACATATGGACACGTCACAGGTCTTACATCTAAAACCCTTACTCTGTCTACATTAGGTTACACTGGAGCAACAAACGCTAACTACATCACAAACAACAATCAACTTACTAACGGCGCTGGGTATACGACAAACGTAGGTGATATTACAGGTGTAACTGCTGGTTCAGGTATCAGCGGTGGTGGTACATCGGGCACAGTCACAGTAAGCCACTCGGATACTTCTAGCCAAGCAAGCCTAACAGCCCTTACAGGTGCGGCGGTGGTTAGTGACATTGACCTTGATACTTATGGGCACGTTACAAACTTATCTACACGCAATATTACGTTAGCCAACTTAGGTTATACAGGTGCAACAAACGCTAACTACATTACAAACAATAACCAGCTTACTAATGGTGCTGGATACACGACAAACACTGGGGATATTACAGGCGTCACTGCTGGGACAGACCTTACAGGGGGTGGTACAAGTGGTTCGGTAACAATTAACCATGCTGACACATCTACACTGAGTGGCACATATGGTAGTACCTCTAATGGCACAAAGATTGATCAAATAACAGTGGATGGGCGAGGTCACGTTACTGCAATTACAACTGGGGCAACTGGTGATATTCAAGGTGTTACTGCTGGGACAAACCTTAATGGTGGTGGCACAAGTGGTTCTGTTACCCTTAATCTTGACAGCACGATTACTCTAACTACAGTTAATGCGGGTACGGTTAATACCACTTCAGACGAACGTGCTAAAGACGACATAACGCCGATTACTGGTGCTTTGGACAAGGTTCAACAGCTAGGCGGTTACTCGTTCACTCTTAAAGCAACTGACGAGAAGTCTTCAGGTGTTATAGCTCAAGAGGTACAAAAGGTTATGCCAGAGCTAGTTCAAGAAGGTGCTGAAGGTCTTCTATCAGTACAGTATGGCAACATGGTTGGTTTGTTAATCGAAGCAATCAAAGAACAACAGGCTCAGATTGACGAGCTAAAACAAAAACTTAACGGCTAATAGTAAAGGAAAACGAAGATGGCTATACAAGTAAGTGGTACAACGGTTATTGGTAACGATAGGGCTTTATCAAGTGTAAATGGGCTGAAGACAATAGGAGGCGTGTCTATACTCGGCAGTGGAGACATAGCCGCTGGGGGTGGTACAGAAACAGTAGTTGTGTCTGCTAGTGATTGGACTAACACTACTGTAAATGGGAATATAAGTGGTGGAACAAATGGTCTATGGGGCTATCTTCAGGTAGCTGGATATGGTACTTCAGGAAATCAAATCGGGAGTGTTACGACGACTTGTAGCTCAAGCACAAATGGTCATTTAGTTGTACAAGGCACAGATTCTGCTAATTTTAACCAAGCATTTCCTAACTCTGTTGTAGGTAATGGTAGTAGCAACTTTGGCGCAGGCAACAGCTTCCAACGAGGGCGGACTTGTTACTTTTTTAAAATTGATGCTGGAGGCTCTATTAACTTTTCATTTTATAGGTCTAATAGAGATGTTAGAGCGCAATACGTTGCTCTGTAGAAAGGATTATTACCATGACTTTAAGAATAGAAAGCGTAGGGTACGCTAAGTATCGTCAAGACGATAGTATAGCTTTTTACGTCCGATGCGAAGGAATAAGCGAAACTGTAGAAACTTCTATACAGCAAGGAGCAGAAAACGAAGATAATAATTCAGTTTTGCAAGCATGGTTGGACACTAATACGCCCGATAGCTACTCCACAGCAATAAGTGATGCACAGGATGCGATTGACAACTACATAGTAGCGAACTCGTCTATAATAAATAAGCCAGCCAATGTTGTGGCCGCCATGACGGATGCACAAAAAACGGAATATAATGCTGCTTTAGAGACGTGCCGAACAGAACTCCTGTCTTTATCAAATGCTCAAGCGGATGCTATTGCTGTTGAAACTGCAAGTTTATTAGAAAAAGAAAAAGTTTTTGACTGATGCTTGTATGGCCATTTAAAAACAAAAAACAACAGAACACGAAAGTAGTATTCACTACGGAAAAAACATTGTTGGATAGTATACCACACCCCACTGCCTCTCACAGACATATGCCAGATTGGTTTCGTAAATTAAAACCTTCTAACCCTAAGCCGATGGCTACTATAAAAGACCCCGGCACTGCGAAAAGATGTGTTCCAGTATTAGACGCCGTTTCTCAGGGCTTTATAATACCTCTTTGGTGCGATCTTTATATAAAGGTGGCTAAAAGTATAAAGCTTTTTGATGATAAAGATAACCAGCTTTCAAAAATTCTAGACAACGGAGTACTAGATAGTGAGTTAATAGGCCAAACTATATCAGATATAGAAGGCCATCCTGTTGTAGCTAGAATTGAACGTGATGAGACACTAGCGGTTAGAGCAGAAATGCCTTTACAGGAAGTACGCGACGGCCCGCCCATAGAAGGCCATGATTGGAGCCAAGTAGGTGACTTATGTGATCTAAAAAAGTTTAAAGTAGGGAAAACATTACTCAAGTTTTCAAACCCTTGGTCTATAAAAACACCTAAAGGTTGGTCAGTGCAATTTAAAAATCCTTCAAATAATTGGTCTAATAACATACATATACTAGAAGGTGTTGTTGATACAGATGAATACTTTTTACCTGTTAACTTTCCCTTTGTATGGACAGGTAGTGAAGAGGGTGAATGGATTATACCAAAAGGTACCCCCTTAGTTCAAGTTATACCTTTTAAAAGAACAGCCATGGACGTAAAGGTAGGTGTGCGTAACGAAGTAAAAGAGATGGAGTTAACTAATAAACTTTTGACTAGATTTGTAGATAAATACAAAAGGCTATGCTCACATAAACGCAAAAAAACAACAGATAAAAGGTAAAAGTATACCATGCTAGGTTTTACCCCTTATTCAGCCTCCGCTTTCGCCGATTTAGGTAGTAGTGAGCAGTTGTTCATTGTTGATGGTGTTGTTGGGACTACAGCCGTGGGTTCTGTACTGGTTAAGGGTAATCAGAGTGGACTAACTCTAGGCTCTGTTGAGGGTTCCGCATCTGTTAATAGTGTAACAGCAGCTGCGGGTGCAACCGCTACGTTTGCTACTAGCGCGTTAAACGCTGATACTAATTCCGTAACTATCACGGCAAACTCTACAACTGCTATGACTGGTGTAGCTGCCACTGGGCAAACAGGAAGTCTTGTTATAACGGCAAATGCTATCTTTGCTGTCACAGATGTACAGGGTACAGGTGTAGTGGGCACTGCAGCAGGTATTACATCTGTTGCTCCTACTATTACAGGTGTAAGCTCCACAGGTGCGGTTGGTATAGCCGACGCTGGCCCAGACGCGGACATTACAGGTGTACAAGCTACAGGTGTAGTAGGTTCTGTAGGTGTAGTATCTGACGCTACGTTTGCCGTCACAGGTGTAAGCTCTACAGGTGCAGTTGGTATAGCCGACGCTGGCCCAGACGCGGACATCACAGGTGTAAGCGCCACTGGTGCAGTAGGTTCTTTAAGCATATTAGCCGACGCTACGTTTGCCGTTACAGGTGTAAGCTCTACAGGTGTAGTAGGTTCTCCAAGCATATTAGCTGACGCTACGTTTGCCGTCACAGGTGTAAGCTCTACTACTGCAGTAGGCACTGCAGCAGGTATTACATCTGTTGCTCCTACTATTACAGGTGTAAGCTCTACGGGCCAGATTGGTACTACAAGTATAACAGCAACAGGTGTAGCTACTATTACAGGTGTAAGCTCTACAGGTGCAGTTGGTATAGCCGACGCTGGCCCAGATGCAACTATTACGGGCGTACAAGCTACAGGTGCAGTAGGTTCTTTAAGTATATTAGCCAACGCTACGTTTGCCGTCACAGGTGTAAGCTCTACTGGTCAGGTTGGTGTAGCTGATGCTGGCCCAGATGCAACTGTCACAGGCGTACAGGGTACAGGTGCAGTTGGTACTACGACTATCACAGCAGGAGCCTTAGCCGCCGTTACAGGCGTTGTGGGTACAGGAAATACAAACGACGTAACTATCGCAGCAACAACCCTAGTTCCCGTTACAGGCGTAAGCTCCACTGGTACAGTGGGTCAAATTACGTTCTCTCAAAGTACAGATGCACTTGTAACTGGAGTTTTTGCTACAGGTAGTGTAGGATCGGTAACAACGACGGCCTCTGCATCGGTAACAGTAACTGAAGTTTCGGCTACAGGTCGTGTCGGACAGGCAGTTGTTTGGGGTAAAATAGTTCCTGATCCAGACACAGATTGGTCGGGGGTTGACCCCAACACAGGGACGGTATGGACAAGAATAGCAGCGTAAGGATGGATAATGCCTAGTACATATACAAACAACGGTGGCATTGAGCTTCCAGCCAACGGGGAACAAGCTTCTACATGGGGCAACACCGTAAACGATAATATGAGTATCATTGATCGCTTAACAAACGGTATTGGTGCAATTACTCTTTCTGGCACAACACATACTTTGGCTACCAGCAATGGTGCCCTCTCTGATGGGCAGTATAAAGTTCTGGTGCTTGGAGGTTCTCCTTCTGGTACTAATACAATAACTGTATCCCCGAACGACGGGCAACATATATACATTGTTAAGAACAATAGTGGTCAGACAGCTACATTTACTCAAGGTTCTGGGGCAAACGTCAGCGTATCAAATAATACCTCTAAAATTATATACTGTGATGGCTCAGGTTCTGGTGCGGCTGTTGTGGATATTACAGGTTCTCTGGACCTCGGAGCGCTAGTTATAGGTGGCACTACAGTCACCGCTTCTGCCGCCGAGCTTAACATAATGGACGGGGTAACATCCACCACTGCAGAACTTAACATTCTTGATGGCGTAACATCCACCACTGCAGAACTTAACATTCTTGATGGCGTAACGTCTACAGCCTCCGAGCTTAACATCTTAGACGGCGTAACATCCACCACTGCAGAGCTTAACATACTAGATGGGGTTACAGCCACCACTGCAGAGTTAAACATACTAGACGGAGTTACAGCCACGACGGCTGAAATTAATTACGTTGACGGTGTTACATCTAACGTACAAACGCAGCTAAACGCTAAGGCATCTTCTGCAAGCCCTACATTAACTACCCCTACGCTTTCGTCCTCTATAACTATTACGGGAGGAACGCAAAGCTGGACTGTGGTAGCGTCCGGAACAAATTTAACTTTTGCCTATAACGGCACAAATGTTCTTCGTGTAGATAGCTCCGGAAATCTAACAGCCTTGGGGAACATAGATACTAATGGAACTATTTCGTAACTATCTCATTGGAGGTTTATAATGCCACTACAAAAACTCCAGTTTCGCCCCGGAATTGTACGGGATACAACCGACTACACTAACGAAGGTGGTTGGCGCGATGGAGATAAAATTCGTTTTCGTTTAGGCTTCCCCGAAACTATTGGTGGTTGGACTCAGTTTACAAACACAGCTTTGTTGGGTGTCTGCCGTGATATACATAATTGGACCTCATTAGATGGAACAAATTTTGTAAGTGCGGGTACTAACTTAAAACTATATGTGCTAGATGGTAATACCCCTATAGATGTTACACCGATACGCGCTACTACATCCGCAGGGGATGTTACCTTCGCGGCTACCAATGGTTCTACTACGATCACTGTATCGGACACAAATAATGAAGTGTTCTTAAACGATTTCGTTACGTTCTCAGGAGCAGTTAGTCTTGGTGGTGCTATAACTGCTGCAGTGTTGAATAAAGAGTATCAGGTAACTTCTATTGTAAACGCTAACTCATACACTATCACCGCTACCATTACTGCCAATTCTTCAGACACAGGCAATGGTGGTAGTTCTGTAGTAGGTACTTACCAAATAAACACCGGCTTAGAGTCTTCTGCTTCTGGTAGTGGGTGGGGTGCAGGTGTTTGGGGACGTGGGGCATGGAACTCTTCAGCGGACGTATCAATCCCGGGTGCGCAACTTCGTTTATGGTCTATGGACAACTTTGGAGAAGACTTATTAGCAAACGCTCGAGGTGGGGGTATATACTACTGGGATACTTCTGTGGGGACTTCTTCTCGTGCTGTCGATATTACTACTCTAAGTGGGAACAACCAACCTCAAGTTGCTAACATTGTTCTTGTTTCTGAACGAGATAGGCACGTCATTGCATTTGGCTGTGACCCTCAAGGCGACCCCGGCAACCTTGATCCTTTAACTATACGTTTTTCTGACCAAGAAAGTTTTACTGATTGGGCGGCAACAGCGACCAACACCGCCGGAGAATTGCGCGTAGGTACAGGTTCTGAAATTGTCGCCGCAGTGCAAACTAAACAGCAGGTTATTATATTTACAGATCGGTCTGTATCAGCGATGCAATTTATAGGAGCCCCGTTTACTTTTGGCCTTACTGAAGTATCTACAAACACTTCTATTATGGGGCAGAACGCTGCTGTTGCTTCTGGCGACGCTGTGTTCTGGATGGGGGATCAAACATTTTATAGGTATGATGGTAACGTACAGATAATCCCATGCCCTATAGAAGAATATATTTTTGACAACTTAGATTTCGCACAAAAGACTAAAGTTTCCGCGGGGCTTAATAGTAAGTTTAATGAAATATGGTGGTTCTACCCATCAATAGGTAGCGGAGCAAACGACAGCTATGTGGTGTTTAACTATGCAGAAAACAGCTGGTTTTACGGTACTTTGGGTCGTACAGCATGGCAAGACAACGCGCTTTCTAGTTTGCCTTTAGCCGCTGCTACTGATGGGTATTTGTACTTCCATGAAGACGGCGTAAACGATGGTAGCACCAACCCGCCTAGCCCAATAAATAGTTTTATCGAATCTAGTGCTATAGAGCTAGGTGACGGAGATCAGTTTATGTTTGTATCAAGGGTTTTACCCGACCTAACATTTCGAAACTCCACATCTACTCCCAGTGCCACATTTGAAGTTAGTGCGAGGGACTTTCCCGGAGCCAACTTTGATCAGACAAACTCAGGTTCAGCAGTGCGATCTGCTACGGCTCCCGTGGAACAGTTTACAGAACAACTATTCTTTCGTTTAAGAGGTCGGGCTATGGCATTAAAAGTGTCTTCAAACACGCTCGGAACGCAGTGGAGACTTGGAACGCCACGCGCAGATATGCGTACAGACGGGAGGCGCTAATGGCTCAACAGACAACAATACCATTCTTCGCCGAGGCTCCTCAAGAGTACACGCAATCCTACATGGCGCAGGTTACAAGAGCGTTTGCCCTGTATGCTCAACAGCAGCAGAACCCCGGCCCGAGTAGAGCTAGTACACTCAATTTAACTGGACTTTCCATCTACGCAAACAATGCGGCTGCCGTGTCTGGTGGTCTTGCGGTTAATGATGTATATAAAACCGCAACTGGAGAACTAAGGATAGTAGTATGACTGATAAAACAACACCTGAACGTAAAGATATATCTGTGCCGATCACTGCGCCGAAACCCGCTGGTGGGGGCGTATTCTAGTGGAGATGGCCGCAATTTGGAATATTGGGCTAACCGCTGGCGGCGGTTTTTTAGTGTGGTGGATTAAATCTCATCATGAAGAAGTCAAGCGTGTGACTATCCTACTTAACAGAACTCGAGAAGAACTAGCTAAAGAGTACGTCACTAAGTATGACTCTAATCAAGTGCTTGGTCAAATAATGAGTAAGTTTGACAAGATAGAAGAAAAGTTAGATAGGCTGGTAGAAAGAAAATGATACGCTTAGTTCTAATAGCATTACTTATTGGAAGCGCTGTATACGCAGAAGATGATGATGTGATTAGATCAGAAAGCAGAGTTATATCTGATGGGTCAATGGATACTACAATCAACAGTCCACCTCCTTCTGCTATATCACCACAGATTAGCGCAAGTAACTCCGACCTATGTACCGTCGGTGTAGCCGGTGCAGTGCAGACACAGATACTAGGTATTTCAGCAGGGCGAACTGTACGAGATATGAACTGTGAAAAACTAAAAAACGCCAAAACCATGTATGATATGGGTATGAAAGTCGCCGCAGTATCAGTAATGTGTCAGGATTCTCGCGTGTTTGAAGCCATGCTTAATGCGGGGACGCCCTGCCCCAAGGATGGGTTAGTAGGGGACAAAGCTAGACTTGCATGGGAAATGGAAGCAGTCGAGGAAGCTATAGAACGCGAACAGAACAACCCAATGAGAAAGATTTTCAATGAGAATGTTGAAACAAAAACAGGCCTTAGTGTTATTATTAGCACTTTGGCCTTCTTACTCTTCTTGTGATCCCTACAGCTACGGGGCAACAGGAAACGCGGCATCCACAGCACTGAGTTGGGGTATGGGCTCTATCTTACCTGAAGTTCCGGGGGTTGACGTTAATGGTCTCCTGTATAGATATACCACTGTGAAGAACCCTGAAGACGACATGAAAGTCCACATTGGCAACAAGAATGTTGATGGGGATGGCTACATCTTTCGAGAAACAGACGATTGGTCAGGAGTTCCCGGCAACACTATCGTTAGATCATTTCCTCTTTCGAACATTCCAGCTTCCCAATGGGGTACAGGTTCGATTGATGTTGAAGGGGAGGGTTCGGTCAAAGACGCTGTGGTTATATATAGTTTTCGAATAGATGAGTGTTACGACGAGCAGTCAAACCCTTCATGCCCGGGATATGTCAAACCTATACCTGTGATCCCTGTAGTTGAACTGTATGACGTACTAGAAGATGAAGACGCTATGGCAGCAATAGAGGTAGACGAGTTTCAGTATGACGAAGACGGTAACTTAATACTTTCAGAAGAGGAAGAGGAAGAAGAAACTAGAATTGAAATGGGTTTAACTGCATCTGCCAATGCGCTGACCCTATTTAAGACCCAAGGACAAGACGATATTATTATGGCCATTAACCAACAGACTAATTTGACCATGTATTACAATGCGTCTATTAATGGAGGTGTGTATGCTGACGCCCCCGGTCTTGCTGACTCAGAAATAGCTGACAACAAGAAAGCCTTGCGTAATAACTTAGCACAACAGATTCTGCACGAACAAATGGTCGATATGCAGTATAACAAATGAGGTTTAATATGAAATATTCTATTGCGATACTTTCACTGTTCGCGTTCCCGGCATTAGCAAACGTCGAGATAACTGGTAGCGTAGAAGCTAAATGTGTTATCCAAACAACTAAAGCAGGTTCATACGGCAACCCGATTGCTAGTAAGCTAAGTACAACCCCTGCTGATGGTGGTGTACTACCCGTAATGAGGTTTGATGTATCTATAGCCGACAGCTACACAGCTAGTATAACACACCCAACGTCGTTTAGCTCATCGCCTCCTTTGTCCGACACGCTTGCATGGACAGGTAGTACAAGTGTAACACAAACATCTGTTTCTGGTATGTCAGCTTACGAAGCGGCTAAAACAGTTGTAGGTAGCACCACAAACTTTAACCTTACACTAGCGGGATCAACATGGTTCTCTACTGCTTCAAGTGCTACTTATGGTTCAGCTAAACCGTTGCCGGGCGGCACTTACACTGCGGTTGTGCAGGCAAGTTGTATTGCTAAGTAAGATAACCATAGCCTTTTTGGTTTGGGGGGCTTGTGCAACTTCGCATGAGATGACCCCTGCGTACCCAGAAGTAAAGATGTCCCACGTCAAAAACGTGGTTAAGGTAGAGATGTCTCTTTTTAATTCAAGAGAAGAGATAAAATATTATCAGATTGATTTGTTCGATTTAAACTGGATGAACATACCTTTTTCTACGCCATATAGGATTATGAAAGTTGGATATAAAGAACATAAAGCGTTTGATGTCTACATAAGAAAAAGAGATATGCCTGAAGCTGTGTATCTATGCACAACGTCAAAGGTGAAAAAGACTAATCAATCAAGAACTCTTATATCTTCTAGGGTATGCTCAAGGTTAGATGGAGAACCCGCATGAGATTCGTAGCCGCTCTGTGTTTAGTATCTAGTTCTGCTATAGCAGATAGTAGCTCGCTTTCGCTTGCGTTACCAAGCCCGCCAATGAACTACCAGTCGGACTCTTTTTCTACAGGTAATACACGGTGCAGTAACGCTGTAGGTGGCGGTGTAAACTTAGAGTATGGCGTAACAGGCGTACTATCAGGGCTAAATACAATGAGTAAGGGCAAGGACATAGGCGTGTACGCACGTATAGTCATACCCTTGGATAAACCCAAAGCTCGTATTAACTGTGATGATCTTTATCAGATAGAGTTAGCGCAACGTAGGTTAGAGATACAAAAACTACGCGACGAACTTGAAGCACTGAAGAACCTACAGAACGCTAGTGGCGAGATGGAGTTTGAAAACTGATGGATACTACCAAGATAGCAGATAACATTGATGGGCTTGCAGATCGTGAGTTTAAGACAGGTGGTATGAAGCTATCATTTGGTTCAATCATGGCTATATTTGCGTTCTTATCTACAGTTGTAGGTGGCTTGTACGGTGGGTTTGTTATGTACCAAAAGATCGAGGAGGTTGCAGGGCTAGACCTAGGCGCGTATCAACAAGCTATGGATGTCATGGATGCAAAAGTCACGGGTATCGCCGATAAGGTAGAAGAATCTGTGGAGTACAGTCGTGATATTAAGAACGGCTTGAAGGATGATATACTGCGTATCGAACAGCAGACCGACCGCATAGAGGATATGGTGCGAGAGTCTGAGGACAAAGTTCGCAAGATGATAGACAACGCAGAAGTTCGCTTCGAAAACCAACGAGAACGTGTTAGAGTATCGCAAAGTGGCGACATGAAAGAACTAGAAGATAAATTAATGGGTAAAATACAACGAGCATTAGACAACCCCCTTGCAGATTAGGAGATTAATATGACAGAATTTGACAAAGCCGATTTAGATGGTAGCGGTACAATAGACCAAGCCGAATGGGATAAGTTAGCATTAGAAGACAAACGTCTAAAAATGGCTGATGAGGATGCTCAAAGGGATGCCCAAAGGCAAATGGCGTGGTTTGCATTATTTGGCATGTTGTTGTACCCTTTTGCTATAATTATTTGTAACTTGGCTAGTCTCGACGAAGCCATGAAGTCGCTAGCGTCTATCGCTGGTGTGTATTTTGTTTCTGTAGCTGCTATAGTTGCCGCCTTCTATGGCAAGGAAGCCTACACAAAAGGGAAGGAAAATAGCTAATGATGAGTTTAGTAAGTAATTTGGTAGGGCCTGTCACTGGGCTACTAGACAAAGTTATTGAGGACAAAGATCAAAAGGCCAAGTTAGCCCACGAGATAGCTACGATGTCCGATAACCATGCCCAGCAGGCGCTAATGGGGCAGTTAGAAATAAACAAAGCCGAAGCTGCATCGGGTTCTTTGTTCAAAGGTGGGTGGCGACCCTTCATAGGTTGGGTATGTGGCGTTGCTTTTGCCTATCATTTTGTGTTGCAACCTCTTATAGTCTTTGGAGTTACAGCGGCTGGAGTTGACATACCTGCGCTACCAGAGTTTGATATGGGTAGCTTGATGACTGTTATGATGGGTATGCTCGGATTGGGCGGACTTCGCAGCTACGAAAAGAAACAAGGAATTACAAAATGAGTGACTCTTTAAAACTACTGCAGGAGAAATGTGGGGTTACACCCGACGGAGGCTTCGGACCAAATACAGCCCGTGCTATTGTATCTCACTACGAGTTGTCCCCTGAACACGGGGCGCACTTACTGGGGCAAGCCGCGCACGAAAGCGGTGGCTTTAGACTTTGTCGAGAAAATCTAAACTATGGTTGGGAAGCTCTTATGCGAACTTGGCCTAGCAGGTTTACAGAAGAAGAAGCCAAAGAGTACGAAAGACAGCCTAGTAAGATTGCGGGTAAAGTATATCTACGTAAATCACTTGGAAACCTCACGGAGCAAGATGCTAAAGATTTCATCGGCCGAGGATTTTTACAATTAACCGGCAAGGCAAATTACCGCTCTTTTTCTAGTGATATGGGTTTACCTGATGTAATGACTGACCCCGACCTAGCTGCTACAGCCTATGCATTCGAGACAGCGTTGTGGTTCTTTAAGAAGAACAAACTCTTTGATATCGCCGACGAAGGTGTAACCGAGGATGTAATCAAGCGGATTACTAAACGTGTTAATGGTGGGTATCATGGACTAGACGACCGTATAGAGCAGACTAATAAGATATACGGGTGGTTAAGCTAGATGCCTATACGTCCTATAGAACCAGAAGATGTGCCTGCGGCCATTGATCTTGGCTACCAGATGCATCAAGAAAGTGTTTATAGGCATTTTAACTACGACCCAGATAAGTGTGGTCGATTAATATATAACTTTATGACTAACCCAGATACGCGCTTTGCGTACATTGGCACTGCTAATGGCGTACCTAATAGTATCCTTCTTGGGTCTATAGGCGAACATTATTTCGGTACTGACTTGATAGCATCCGACACAGTGTGGTATGTGTCTACACAAAGCAGAGGTTCTCGTGTTGGACTGCAGTTGCTACGAGCCTTTGAAAAGTGGGCTAAAGAGCGCAAAGCTGCAGAGATATACATGGGTGTTTCTAGTGGTTTAAGTGCTGGTAAAACCGGTGCAATGTTACAAAAGTTAGGATATAATGTTGTGGGTGGAAATTATAAGCAACGTGTAGTAGAATAACACAACAAGTTTAAGAAAAGGGTTTTTGCATGTGTGGTGGCGGTGAACTAGGTGGAGCAAACAACGAAAGTAACGACGACAAAAAAGGCTCTGGAAACAGCTTTGGAGAAAGTCTAGCCAACGCTTTTACTCCGAATGATGGGTTCTCTTATGTTGA
>Ga0181377_1000215_pt1 | contig 22907 bp, 26 predicted proteins | sample LowvirmetaG_9_FD_130160 | JGI IMG/M metagenome (GOLD analysis project Ga0181377, IMG submission 130160) | Marine viral communities from the Subarctic Pacific Ocean - Lowphox_13 viral metaG | ecosystem: Environmental > Aquatic > Marine > Oceanic | place: Subarctic Pacific Ocean | collected...
AAGCAGCTAAATGGAAAGAACTTCCAGAAAATTTACCTAGAGACTTTAAAGGGTATCTTGAAGACTTAAAACTTTCTAAATACTGTTTAAGCCCAGAAGGTAATGGAATAGATTGTCATAGAATGTGGGAATGTCTCTATCTCAAAATAATACCAATTTGTCATAGGAATATACTTACAGAACATTTCGCTAAATTATTTCCAATTATATTAGTCGATGATTGGTTAATTACAGATGAACCAGGAATGAATGTAAATTATTTAGAGGAAAACTATATAAAACTATCAGACTGGAGCAATTACCATCTGTTAGATCAAGAACAATATCTCAAACATATAAATTTTTATGATTAACCATAAACATAAATTTATATACCTACATACTCCTAAAACTGGAGGAATGTCTATAGGTAGTGCGCTATATGAAGCTTTAGGTATAAAAGATATCTATCAATCTTTTCATATACATTATGATGATTTAAATGAAGAAATACTTAGAGATTATTTTGTGTTTACGTTTGTAAGAAACCCTTGGGATAGGATAGTATCTGACTATAGATATAAAGAAGAAATTAATGCAAACTTTTCTTTTGAATCATTTAGTAATAATCCTCAATTCTGCTATGAACAACAATACAAGACTTCAGTAAAACCAACAGATATAAATTTCTTTGATAATCATAAAGATACTTCTAATTACTTTTCAGAATTTATTCATACTATTTCTCAATTAGATTTTCTTAAAGGAAAATTTAACCACAATATTGATACTTTACCATTTATTAATTTTACAGGTAGATATGAAAATATAGAACAAGATTTTAAGTATATATGTGATAAGATAGGAATAACAGCTAAGCTTCCCCACAAAAATTTTACTAACTGGAAAAATAAACATTACTCCTGGTATTTTAAGAATATGAACTTTAATTCTGATATAATTAAAGACAGTGAAAAGTTTAACTATACGTTCGAAAGAAAAGATATAAGTAGTAAAGTTGACTACTGGTTTGAAGACTTTAGAAAATATAAACCATTTGATATAGTAGAGTATGACGATGTAGTAGACACTTATTTAAACGTATCTAATAAACTTAAACCCGACTATGATAAATCGGGTTGGAATGAACGTCCAATTAACTCAGATACGGAAGATATAGATGAAAATAAAAACTGGGATGGCTTTGACCCGGTTTATTATAATATTGATCCTACAAAAGAAGGAATAGTAATGGCAAAAGCTGATACTATTTCTATGAATATGTTAGGATACGGAGAATCATGGACTCATTTTATATATTTAACATTACCTTCTCAGCTAATTACAAAATATATGACTCAAGTACATGATAATAAAGATATTTCTATAGCTAAAAAATTTATTAGGGAAGTAGAGGAGACATACGGTAGTGATGGTTGGAAATATAACAATTGGAAGAAAGTAGAAGCTAAATTTGATAAAAATTACCCTGAGTTTTCTAGCTATACAGATGCTTATGAAACCCACAAGTGTCTTAAATGGAAACAAGACTTTGATATTGCGCAATACATATCTATTTATACAAAAGGGTTACTATTCCCTATCTGTTATAACGATAAAGACTTTATGTTACGGAGAGGTACTCATAGAGCTTTTCTACTATCAATGACAGGTAGTGATGTACCGATTATATTACAATACGACAAGAGAAAAGGAATAAAACAAACCTTTGAAGTTAACACTCCTGAATTTTTCGGAGGTAAGTGTTTGAAAATGATTGTTGACTTAGAAAAACAATCTCAAGAGTACTACATAGAAGGTAAAAAAATAGTTATATGAAAACATTAGCAGTTATTATACACGCCAGAATGAAAAGTACTAGATGCCCTGAAAAGCATTTAAGACCTATCAACGAACATGGTGATACTCTACTCACGATTGCTTTAAATAATGTAAGCAAACTATCTAATGTAGAAGAAAAGTTTTTAGCAGCACATGAGCAAGAGATTATTGATCACTACATACCAGGAGTACAGATACTTCACAGAGAATACGCTTCCGTAGCACCCGGCAATGCTCATCACTCTGTTATGTACAAACACCTAGAAAATGTGGAATCTGATTATATATGTAACTATAATCCCTGTCAACCTTTTTTAAACATAGACAAATTACAAACAACTATCGATTGGTTCAAAACTAGTTCTCATGATAGTGCGATTACAGTAGCAAGAGAACGTAACTTCTTTTGGAGCGATGGATTGAAACCAGTAAATTTTAAAGAAAACGACAGACTGTCTACTACTTCAGGTCCAAGTTTATTTAAAGCTACTCATTCGTTAGTTTTCTATAAGAAAGAATACATGCTTAACAACTGGGAATTATTTTCTAATACTCACAATGATCCTTACCCTTATCAAGTAGATTGGCCTGAAGAAGAATTAGTAGATGTAGATACAGAATTAGATTTTAAATTAGTCAAAGCATTGAGTAGTGGAATACATTAGTAACTATACAAAATTTTACACAGATGTTTTTGATGAACTTAAAGTTTTTGATATACTAACATATAGAGATATAGAAAAATTATTTCTAAAAGTAAATAAAATTTTAATTGAAAGTGGAGAATGGAAGTTAAATGATAGTATAAACAAAGAGTCGTTTAAGAAAACTTTAGTAAAGACTCCTTCTGGTAATGAGAAATATGTTTATGAAAAGGGTAGTTTAACTAAGAAATATTTAAACTCATATTTAAACATTAAACCTTGTATAACAGGTAAAAGTATACCTAAAGAATCTTATTTAAATTCTAAATTTATACTTTTAAGTGTACCAAAAGAAATTATTAATAACTACCAATCATGCAGCATAAGCTCAGACACTTTAGATATAGTAAGAGAATTTGTTAGAGATGTAGAAGATACGTGCGGATGGGAAGGAAACTGGAAAGAAGTAGAAAAAATATATGACATAAGATGCGGATCACAAAAATGGAGATCTGATTTTAGTTTTGAATGGTATACTAGTATGAAGAAAGACGGTATAATTTACCCGGCTTTTTTCTTAGATGAAGCTTTTCTTACTAGAGGTACTCATAGAAGTTACTTAGGAGCACTAGCAGGATATGATTATTTATTTTTCATAAAATATAAATCAGATATTTTTGAAATTATCAGTGGTCGTCAAAGCCATAATAAAAATAGACTACTTGGTAAATTAGATCCGGGGTATTGGAGTAATGATAAATTGAGCTTGAATATTAATGTTAAAAATAAATCTATTGTATACAGATTATATAACCAAAAAAAAATAATAGGTAAGTTAAAATTATGAAAACTAAAAAATACGTTATCGATATAGATGATACTATATGTAAAGAAGAAGGACCGGTAATAAGTAGAGTACCTTACCCTGATAGAATAAAAAAAATAAATGAGTTATATGACGAAGGTCACACTATTATTTTTTATACTGCTAGAGGGAATAAAAGCGGCAGAGGAGAAGCTTATTATAGGCCGATTACAGAATCTCAATTAGAGATGTGGGGATGTAAATACCACCACCTATATTTTAAACCTTTCGATGCTGATATATTTATAGACGATAGAGGTATTCACCCTAAAGATTTTTTTAAATAATGAAACAGTTTTTTAATATAGTATTACCTATGGCAGGTAGAGGGTCTAGATTTAGACAACAAGGGTATAAAGATTCTAAACCATTTATTAATGTAGAAGGTAAACCTATGATTCAAAGAGTTGTGGAAAATCTCAATATAGAGTTCGATAAAAACTTTAAATTTATTATCTTATGTCAGAAAGCTGATTATGAGCAATATGATTTTACCCTGTTCAATAAAATGATTGGTCATGATAATATAGAGATAGTTAAACTAGATGGAATTACAGAAGGAGCAGCATGCACACTACTAACAGCTAAAGAGTTTATAGATAATAAAGTTCCTCTCCTAAGTTTTAACTCTGATCAAATGATTGACTACGATCCTAACGAAACATACAGTAGATTAAGTCTGCATGATGGAGGAATGCCGTGCTTTAAAGGAGATGGTCCTAAATGGTCGTACGCAAAGACTGATGAAGATGGGTATGTGACAGAAGTAGCAGAAAAGAAACAAATATCAAACGATGCAACTGCAGGGTATTACTATTGGAGTAGAGGATCTGACTTTGTTAAGTACGCAGAACAAATGATAGAAGCAGATGACAGATTAAATAATGAATTTTATGTAGCACCAGTATATAATTATGCTGTTAAAGATGGAAAACGTATCGTAATAACACAAGTTGATAAAGTATACCAAATGGGTACACCAGAAGACTTACAAGAGTACTTAAATGGATAAAAAAAAACGTATTGCCATTTGTTTTTTTGGTCAAATTAGAACACTAAAGATAATAGAAGAAACATACAGTAAACTTAATATTGAAAACTGTGATGTTGATTTATTTATTAGCTCTTGGGATGACTTTCATGATAAAACCAGTTTTGTAAACTTTACAGATACTGAGTTTCTTAAACCTCATGAACGTCAATATGTTAATAATACAGAAAAAGCAGCGTATACTATCTACAGAGTCAACAATATAAAAACTTCTTACGAAATATGGAATGATTTTACATATGACTATATTATGTGGACTAGAAGTGAAATACTATTCGATAAAAAAACCTTAGAAGAATACTTTAGCAGTAAAATAAAAAAACAAACAAACGAAATAGAACTACTAAGTAATATAGTAAGAGATAAAGACGATAGTGTTTACTTACATGCTGACTACTCTTTCTTTGGACCTTCTCATATTTTTGATATATATGCTACAGGATGGAAAAGTATTTTTAAAGCACAAAAGTTACCCCTGACTCATGGAGGTCACAACTATCATGCAGAAGTAATTACTCAGAATAACATTAAAGTTAATCAGATTAAACTTCACCATTTATTCCAATATGGTAAATTAGAAAAAAGACAATTAAATGAATAAACCTATAACATACGCTTATTTAGAGACTACAAACTATTGTAACTTACAGTGTTCTTTTTGTAACAGAGATGAAGTAATTGGAGCTTTACAACATATGCCGTTATCTAAGTATAAAAAAATGTTAGAGAACCTTAAACACCACCCAATAAAAGAAGCTAAGTTAATGGGTATGGGTGAACCAATGTTACATCCTCAATTCGATGAAATATGTAAAACTTTCAAAGAGGTATTTCCTGACGCTTTCTTAATTGTTGCAACCAATTGCCAGTACCCTATCAGACCAGAATCTAAAATGGGTAAAAAGTTTGAAGAGTGTATGAAATATATTGACTTAATGTACTTTAGTATAGACGGATACAAAGATTCATACGAAAGAGATAGGTCACCTGCTAAATGGGATAAGTTAATGAGGTTTCTAGATGATTTCAAAGATATGGATAGACATGGCTGCAGGGTTACATGTAATTATGTAGTGAACACTAATAATATACAAGATATCCAAACTATAAAAGACGAAATTGTGGATGTATACGGGTTAGAGGAGTTAAGACTTAATATTGCTCAAGATTGGAGTGAAGATAAGAGTATGCCAGGTGGATATACATTAGACCAAATAGATTATTTAAATAAAAACTGGAAAAACGAAATAAAAGGTAAAAGTGAATGGGACTTTCCTGATTGTTTCTGGGTTAAAGAAGGTATCTACACTACTGTAGAAGGGCATGTTAAAATGTGCTGTTTAAATACTGGAGCAGACCCATTTGGTAATTTATTTGAAAATACAATCGAAGAAATTAGAGATACTAAAGATTATAAAGCTGTACAAGGAGGATGTGCGACTAATAACCCTACTAGTCACTGTTTAAATTGCTCTTATAAGGAATTAGCACCATTACTTAGTCAGATAAGAAAATGATAGACTTAAAGGTTGATAAAAATAAAAGTTATACGATAGTAGGAGCAGGTTGTTCTCATACTCAAGGTAGTGCTTTCACTGTATTCAAAGAAAACAAATTAGAATGGGCTACTAAAGCTATAAAAGATAAATATAGTACTTTATGTACACCAGATTTTGTTACTAACAACCTTACATGGATGGCTAAACTATCTAAACATATTCCTATACATAATATTATCAATTTAGGTCTAGGAGGTTATGGAACAACAACATCTGTAAGACATATAAAAGAATATTTAAAGAGCAAGACTGATATTAGTGACCATATTTTTATAATTCAGTTACAAAATGTATTTCGAAACGAAATTATTAACAAAATTTTTAATCCTTTTACTACTATAGACTCAATAAATCATTTTTTGAATAGAAAAGAAATAGATGCTAAATTTCGACAATCTTATTTAGATTTACTATTTAATGAGAGGGTTGAAGAAGCTGTATACTTAAAAGAATTATTATTTCTTCAAAATATTATCACTAAACTAGGAGGTCAAGTTAGAATTTTCTTTCAACCCTGGTATACTTTTCGTATCTTTAATAAAAAAGAAAGAGATGAAATAGATGGAACGTTTTACTCTGTAGATAGAAAATCTTTCTATGTTAATGAACATAAAATAAAAAATACTATAGAAAATTTAAACATAATTTCTTTACATAATAATAATAAAGAGTACGATATAGGAGAACTTTTAGGAAGAAATATCAGACCCACTCTGCATAATGAAAATCTAGTCCCTGATGATCACCACTTATCAGAACTAGGGAATAGTTTAGTAGCTAAAAGTATATTCTATAATATAAATAATAAATTTGAAGCATATGATGAAGAAACACCTGTATAACGTATTCAGAAAATCTAATCAAGAGGATAAAACTAAATTTAAACACGTTCTTACTCAAAACGAACGTAATTATCCAATAGATAGTAAGTTAATGAACAAATTTTTTAGTTCTCTTACTCAAAAAGATTTATGTTTCTATCCAAATACTGAAAATTTAAAAAAGAAAATATGTAATTACTATAATATAGAAACCGACAACCTTCTACTCACACCAGGTTCTTCTTTTTCTCTTAAAACTATTTTTGAATCATTCAACGTAAAAGGAAATAACATAATCACCTCAGATTATTTCTTTCCTATGTACCAAGTTTATAGCGATTTGTATGAAGTGGAACTACGAAAAGCTAAATATACTAATATGAAGTTAGATATTGATAGTATCATCGACTTAATAGACAGTAACACACAATTTATAGTATTAGCTAATCCTAATTCTCCGTTAGGAGATTTATATAGTAAAAAAGACATCATAAAACTTTTAGAAACAGGAATTTTTGTTATTATTGACGAAGCATACCTTGAATTTACCGGGGAGGAAACAAGTATAACTTTAATTGAAGAGTACACTAACTTAATAGTAACAAAAACCTTTTCTAAAGCTTATGGAGCAGCAGGATGTAGAGTAGGGTTCTTGGCCAGCCATATTGATAATATGAAATATTTATCTAAATTTAGATTAATGTATGAAATAAATACAATAGGAGCTAAGTATATAGAATTTATATTCGATAATATAGACTATTATAACAAGTATATCAAAGATACTTTTGACTTTAAAGAAAAAGCTATAGTAAAACTAAAAGATAAAGGATACACTATTGTTAATACCGATTGCAGCTGGTTCTATTTAAAAAGGTATGATAAGATAGACAACTTAAAAAAGTTTAATGACGAAGGAATGAGTTTTAGAACTCTTATACTTCCTGATGGCATTGAATATATAAAATTTAACTACGATTTAAATTTAAATGATAAAATTTACTAAAAAATCTCTGGAACTTATCGATATTGCTCTTAATGTAAGTGATATATACTCCATTAATGACTTATCTTATAATATAGTTGCACACGATGTAGGAACTGTTTTTGATAATAGAATAGATGAACTAAGAACCAAATGGTTGTTCAGTAAAACTGGTCTTTATAACGGAGTAGTTGATAATAAGTACGCTATGGCTAGGATATTTGAATACCTATTTCATGGTGACTTCAATAAAAGTCTCAGACAGAGGCTGAACATAGTACAAGAGATGTTTAAAGTTGATTTTAAATCTAATGTACCTATACATATAACTTTAGGACCAAATTTTTATGATAAAAGTGATAATCCACCGTATAGAGAGTATACCTTAGATTTTGATGACCCGTCTACTTTTGATGACTTTAACGTGATTGTACACCCAGGACAAACCAGAGCACAAGCCAGTGTATTCTGCAAACGTAACTTAGATAACGTTTTACTATACATTCCTAAAGTATATAAAGATATAATTAAAATTAAAAATTTTCCAAAACATACAAAAGTTACCGGAGAAAAAGAATTATCTAAGTGTTATAGTACGTTTGTGCATAAACAAGAAAACAGGACAATAGATTTACAGTTTAGAGGACTAGGCGATGATATAGGTAATAATTTAAAATTTCATAAGCAGAGAGTTGTTGGGTACCCTCATAGGTACCATAAGATATACATACTTAAAGCTTGTGCAATACAGGTAGAAGGTAAAGAAGAACATCCTAGTCACTACTACTTAGAACAATCTTTTATCTCCTTCAATAAATTCTGTCAAATATTTCACAGAAACGAGTATACTTTATATACTTCACTTGACGGACCTCAAGCTAAAACATTATTCTTTGAAAACACTAATAGATTATTTTCCCTTAGTTCAAATAAAATAAAATACCACCCTAAAAGAATATTCAATATATTAGAAAGTACAGATGCAATACCTCCAGCACGCTCTATATATTTTACTTCTAAAATGATTAATTCATTTGATGATGAAAAAATTAAACCATTCATAAAAGCTTTACAAGATGTTTATGATCAGCACCGTGGTCCATTAGACTATGAAACTAGAAAAGATATCCCAGATACCCCTTCCAGTATACACTACCCGTTAGTAAGTGTAGATAAACGATTTGATTATGAAAGTATAGCTCAAAAGCAAGACTATAAAGGTTTCGCAGTATGGTATAACCCTACAGGAAAACCAAAACTTTACAGAGATTTTTACGAACTACTTTTTTTCACCTGTGAGTCTATCTCTTGTACTATAAGTGAAAATAAAGAACTTGCTATAATTAACTGTGAACATGAATACTGGAAAACAGGAAAGAATTACAAAGAATGGATATTAACAGAAATTATGTATAATGATTAGAATAGGATTTTTAACACCGTATCAACACTTACCAGAATTTACTAGTTTTGCAAAGAAAAATTTTAAATGTATTAACATGGTTGGCTTACCAAAAGATAAGCTGAAAATTTTTAAAAGTGTAGATTATTTATTTGCAGCTCCAAATTATCTCAAATATATAATAGAGCAAAAAGATATAGAAGGAACAAACATAAAAGGAATAATTACTCCTTCTACTGGCGACAATCATATAAACGTTTCTATACCGGTCATTTCTATAAAGAATGATAGTATATTAAAAGAGATATACTCTACCGCAGAGCATAACCTATACTTATGCTTAGCTCTACCTAGGGAGATAGGAAACATAGTAGAATTAAAAGAAAAAACTTTAGGTATTTTAGGGTACGGTAGACTAGGTAAAATATTAGAGAAAATAGCTAAACCGTTATTTAAATCAGTATTAAAAGCAGATTTAGATTTCATAGATGATGATTTTTTTAATAATACTGATTTTTTAAGTGTCAATATCGATTATAGAAAGTCAAACATAGAGTATATAAATGAAGAATATGTTGGAAAGTTCAGAAAAAATATCTATATTGTTAATACAAGCCGTGGTGAAGTCGTTGACGAAGGAGATATAGTAAAATTACTATACGATGGTAAATTATTAGGATACGGTACTGATGTTATACAGGAAGAACATACCTCTAAAGCTACCGTACTTAAATGTTATCATGATAATCGTATATTCATTACTAAGCATGTAGGAGGCACAGCTATTGAAGCACAAGAGAAAGCATATAAACAAACATTAAGTAAAATACTATGACTTTAGAGACTTTTGAAAAATATAAACCTGCATTTGACTATATTACGAAAAACCGTCCTATGCATATATTAGAATATGGAGGAGGACAAAGTACCTACTATATCAACGAACATTTAGATAACTTAGGATACGGAGGAAAAGTAACAGCTTTTGAAGATAATCCTGAATTCTATAATTATGCAGTAGAAAAAGGGTGGAATACAAAAGATAGTATTAAATTAGCTAATATTGAAATGATTGACTACGATGAAGGTATAGTTAGATACATACATACTCTAGATGAAGTCAAAGATGTTGATTTTATTATACTAGACGGTCCTGATTACCGAATACATACTCAATCAAATGGTACTCCTTCTGGTACCACCGATAATATACAGGTACTAACAAACGAATTAGGTAGAGATATCCCTTTTTGGATAGAAGGAAGAATAGGCTGTCAGGAATACTATAGGGATTTAGGTTTTAATATGGTAACAGAATGGGACGAAGTAAAGGGATAAAAAAATTAGTAAGTTTCGGGTGTAGTTTTGTAGAAGGAGCTGCTATTACCGATAAAGTAGGACATTGGGTAGGCAAAAGATATGCTTTTCCAACTACTATAAGTTCTGAACTTGGTGTTACTGACTATAAAAACTATGGACATTCTGGTTACGGTAATGAATCTATACTAAGAAGTATTCATCGTCACTTTAAACAGGATATTGACCATTCAGACACTCTAGTAATTATTGGACTATCAGGTATTACTAGGCATGAAATTTACTCTAACTACCAACAAAAGCATTACGATAATCATCTTTTTGATTATAAACAACGCGATAATAATGACGTCTTTGCTTATAAACGTAGAGCTAAAAAATGGTTAGGAAAAGAAGCATTATGGGTAGATTTTAAAACTTATATTCATATAGAACAGAAATACTTTTTTGACCTTGCTTCAAAACAAGAAAAGCTCCAATGGCAGATTAGCCACTTAGACGGTTACTTTAAAAATAAAGGTATTAAGTATGTTTTATTTAATAGTATAGAAGATAATTTAGGAGATATAAAAAAAGACATAAACTACCTTAGTTTAGTTAATGTTAATGAACACAAAGATGTTAGTTTATCTGGTATAACTAATATAGAAGATACATGGAACATTAAATTAAGGTTACAGCATTATTACAATGTAAATAAAAACTTTAATATAGAAAAATTCAGAAGCCAAAAACCTCCTTACGGTAAGTACTACTGTGCTGGACACCCATCACCTAATGCTCATAAGGAGTTAGCAAATACAATATTAAAATATATAGATGAAAATAATATCTGAGTTATGTCAAAATCACAACGGTGATAGAGATTTATTAGAAAGAATGGTTAAAAATGCTGCAGTATGTAGCGATATAGTTAAGATACAATCCATAAAAGCTAATACATTTACTTATAGAAAGGAGTATGAAGAATATAGACCATACGAACCAGAGTTTGTTAGATTAAAAGGTTTAGAGTTATCTAGAATAGATGAAGAATTTTTTATCTTTAAATGTATGGAGTATGGAGTTGAATCAATGACTACTATATTTGTTCCTCAACACGCTCCTAGGTTTAACGAATTAGGTTACGATAACTTAAAACTATCAGGCTACTCTATTCCTGCATTTGATTATGGTAAAAAATTAAAAAGCTTTAAGTTTAAAAGATTATTTTTTTCAACTTCAAGTTTAACTATAGAAGAGATAAAACAAACTGTTAAGAATTTAAATGAGATGGGGATTGAGTACTATATGTTACAATGCACATGTGTATACCCAACTCCTCTATCTAAACTTAACTTACAAAATATAAATTACTTTAGAGATAAACTAGGAGTTAAGAATGTTGGATTAAGTGATCATACTAATCCTCATGAAGATAACCTACTATCTTCTAAGTTAGCTATATTTCAAGGTATAGACGTATTAGAAAGGCATTTTACTGTACTTAATATAGATGAAACTAGAGACGGTAAAGTATCAGTTACTCCAAAGATGATGTCAGAGATAAAAAGATTTAGTACTTTATCAAAAGATGATCAGTATCGTGAACTTAACGAGTTCAACGAACAACAAATATTTAATCACGATTATTATAGAGGAAGATTTAAATGAAAATAAGTTTTATTATATGTTATAGTTCAACCTGGCCAATGACTGTGTTCGATAAAGAAATGCATCCAGAGGTCGATAAAGAGTTAGACAAAAAAATACTGGAACAAACCAATAGACTAATCAAACAGATATTAGGATTTAGAAATCTAGCTAAAGAGATTATACTAGTTGATAATTCTAATGATTTTGTTACTGATATTAATTCGGATCATCTATTTGTCATAAAAGGAGCAGAAGTAACTGAAGATAATAATCAAGCTAAAATTACTGCTGAAGCATATGATATAGGTATAAAACGTGCTAAAGGCACACACTTAGTTATTCAGCATAACGATACTCAATACTTAACTGATTACTATCCACCTGATGAATTATTTGTTGACTTTGTAAAAACTTTAGACGATTTTAGATTAGAATATATTACAGTAGATACTAAACCATCAAAATCAGCAAGTCAAGAAGAAAGTTTTTATGCTGATTGTTACTGGTTTTTATGCAGAGCTGATTTTTATACCAAACACGATATTAAAGTAGGATATCTTAAAGGAGATAATAACCATGATGCTACTATTACTTGCATTAAAAAGAAATTAAAGTTCTTACATCTACCTGGTTACTATGAAATAGGCTTAGATATGAATCACCATATCAACTTAAGAAGGAATTACCCTGGACTAGGTAAGCTATCAGGAAACATACATACACTTTTTAATATCCCATTTCTATACCACTATAAAGGAGGAACTGGATTGGGCAACTTAATACATAAACATGATATTATTTACTAACGGAGATAGTTGGACACAAGGAGATTCCCCAGCACAGACTTTAAACTGGGAAGCAAAAAAAACATTAGATTGGTATAACATAGTTCCTTTTTTCGGGCAATTCTATAAACATATCAATGACAAAGGTAAAGCAGATCCAATGTTAAACACTAGAGCTGAATATAAATTCTATGATTCACCAGTCTGGCCAAAAGAATTAGGTTCTAGATTAGGAGTTGAAACTTGGAATGCTGGAAGATTAGGTGACGGTAATGCTGATATTAAAAGTTCTACTATACAAAGTATTGAATGGTTGAAAAAACAAGGTAAAAAAGATATATTCGCTGTTATAGGCTGGAGCAGTATAATAAGAGTTCCAATTTATACAGTCGATTGTGAAGGTAAAACACAATTAGACCAACAGAGACCTGATAAGTATGCAGCTGCTAATGAAATTTACCGTAGAACTAATCATATACAAAACGAGTTTTTACATCACATATTAGATCTTCAGAATTATTTTAAAGTAAACAATGTTAATTATTTAATGTTTAATGCTTTTGATCATTTTTTAGATTTTGACAGACATTTTTTATCTTCTGCAATAGATAAAACTAAATGGATTAATCATACAGTTAAACCAGCACATTTTAAAGAATACATTTTTCAAAAATTTAAATTGAATAACTGGAGTGAAAGTCCTTACTTCATAACAGCTCACCCTAGAGATGTTTCTCATAAAGCTTGGGCTAAGTACCTATATAATTACATACAATCATTATGAGTGCAATAAAGTTAATAATATTTGATTTAGACGGAGTATTAGTAGAAGCTAAAAATATACATTTTGACGCTCTAAATGAAGCATTAACAAGTATCAACCCCGGTTATAAAATAGGTTGGTCAGAACATTTAAATACTTACGACGGTTTAAAGACATTTCAAAAACTAGATCTACTAACTAAAGAAAAAGGATTACCAGCTGAAGTACATAACGAAGTTTGGAATAAAAAACAACAGTTAACATTGCGAAAACTTTCTGATTTAGAACCAAATGAAGATTTAATAGCTACATTTCAGTTACTTTATAAAGATGGTTTTAAACTAGCAGTGTGTTCTAACTCTATTAGAAGAACAGTACTTACTGTACTAGCTAAGCTTGGACTAATAGAGTATTTAGATCTTATCATATCAAATGAAGATGTTACTAATAGCAAACCACACCCAGAAATGTACTGGAAAGCTATCTCAACTATGAGTATGCTTCCCGAAGAAACTTTAATAGTAGAAGATTCTCCTTATGGATTACTTGCCGCCGCGAGAAGTAAATCGTATATTTTAAGAGTAAAGAATCCTAAAGAGGTAACATATAATAATATTATGAATAAAGTAGATACAGTAGATAACGGAGAGAAACAAGCAACACCAGCTTGGAGAGACGATAACTTAACAGTACTTATTCCAATGGCAGGAGCAGGAAGTAGATTCGAACAAGCCGGGTATACTTTTCCCAAACCTTTAATAGACGTTAAAGGTAAGCCAATGATTCAGGTAGTAACTGAAAATTTAAATATTAAGGCTAACTTTGTTTATGTAGTACAGAAAGCACATAGAAAGAAATATAATCTAGATACTCTTTTAAACTTAATAACTCCTAAATGTAAAATAGTCGAAGTAGAAGGAGTAACAGAAGGAGCAGCATGTACAGCTCTGCTAGCTAAGAAGTATATAGATAATGATAAACCTTTATTTTTTGCCAACTCAGATCAATTTGTTGAGTGGGACAGTAATGAATTTTTATATAAGATGAATGAAACAGAGGCTGATGGCGGTATAGTTACATTCAAAGCTACTCATCCTAAGTGGTCATTTGCAAAAGTAAATGAGGAAGGATTAGTAACAGAGGTAGCAGAAAAAAATCCTATATCTGATACTGCTACAGTAGGATTTTACTATTGGAAAAAAGGATCTGATTTTGTTAAATATGCCGAAGAAATGATAGATAACAATATTAGAGTAAATAACGAATTTTACGTTTGCCCTGTATTCAATCAAGCTATTGAAGATAATAAAGCTATAAGAATATTCAACGTAGATAATATGTGGGGATTAGGAACACCTGAAGATTTAAAATACTATTTAGAAAACATAAGATGAAAATAGCAGTACTTATTAACGGTAGCGGAAAACATTTAGATATTACTCAACATCTATTTGGACATTGGAATAAACTCTATAAAAACATAAGTTTTGATTTCTACTTAGCTACTTGGCAAGATGAAATAGATTATACTAAATATAAATGGATAAAATCTTATGTAAGACTTAAAGAAGAGGCGTGTCCATATGATCTAAGCTCACACCCTAAAGGTCAGCACCAACCTCATTACTCATACTCCTTATATAAAGCAGATCAATTGAGAAAAGAATCAGGTATAGAGTATGATGGAGTATTTCAAACTAGATCAGATATTTTTATATTTAGAGAACTATTAGATTTACTTACTTCTCTGTATACTATTAAACAAGGTATCAATCAAGATGTGAGTAATAGCCAAGTATCACCTAGAATAATGTTTACTGGAAGCGGAAATGAACTTCTCAACGGTAGGTTTTGGACTCAAGATTACTTTTTCTTTGGTCATCCAAAAGCATTCGATAAATTTTCTAATATGTTTATTGATGTATGGATTAAAAACGAATTACCTGATAGGTTAAAATTAATGCATGTAATGCAAGCAGAATATTTACATAAATTAGGAATATATAACAGTAGCATAGCTAATTACCCCGGTCATGCGGTACAAAGCGTACTCATAAGAGAAAAGCATCGTTTTGGTCATCATAGTACTCATACTGATGCAGGATGGGAAAAACAGCACCCTTCTCCTAGACAACTTAAAACTCTAATAGCTCAGAATGGACCAGAGCACTTATTAACTAGAGATATAGCACCTAAAGCTATCATATACTTTGAAAGCACAGATAAATAATGATACTTATATCTCATAGAGGAAATATAGACGGACCGAACGTTGATAACGAAAATAAACCTTCGTATATAGCAAATGCAATAGATAGAGGTTACGATTGTGAAGTAGATTTTTGGTATACTGATAATAAATTTACTTTAGGTCACGATAACCCCCAGTATGAGATACCAATAGAGTTTATACAGACATATTACAATAGGTTATGGATACACTGCAAAAATTATGATGCTTTATCTAAATTAATTGAAATAGATAGAGGTGGTGTGTATTTAAATTATTTTTGGCATGAATCAGACGATGTTATTATAACTTCAAAAGGATATATGTGGGCTAATCCCGGTGTCTATATAGAAGGTAGTATAGCAGTACTTCCTGAGTTAAAAAACGATAACTTAACAGACAGATTAGGAGTCTGCAGCGATTATATTATTAACCATGAGCACTAGATTTGTAAAAAGAGGTAATAAAGTTATACTCGGTATGGCTAAAAACGGTAGCCAAGCTCTCAAACAACTTTCTTATAGTAATAAAGATTGGATAAGAACAGAAGGCGATATACCTGAGGAAATTTTAATCGACTATAGGATGACTATCTATATACCTATTAGAGATGAGTTTGATAGAGCATACAGTGGATTGATACAACTGCTCAATGATATTATAGTAGATGAAAAAATAAAAGATATTCAACATTATCTTTGGAACAATATAGTTTTAGATAGTAGTTATTACCCTAAAATATCTTATAAAAAGATAACTACTATACATTATTTTTGGAGCTATATATTTCTTAATAAAAAATGGAAAGGAGCTAAATTTAAATTCTTCAATTTAAAATATCTGTCTAATAGATTTTGTGACCATATTAAAGAAGATCGTAAAAATATTCCCTTATACAATACTGCTGTTAAGAGCCCAGTAAAAGTTGAAATAATGAAGAACCTTCCCTCTAAAGAGTTACTTTTTAAAAACTACTTTCACCCGCATTGGAAACAACCATATCAATTTATGGAAAAACCAATCTGGAAAAGATTAAAGAGCACAGATTACTGGTTAGATTTAGAAGATAAAAATCTTTTATGAAAAAAGCAATCTTTATTTCAGGACATTTAAATGGTTTATCAAATAATATTTTACCATTATTAGATTTAAATACTGATATATTTGTGCATACTTGGGAAGAACAAGGTTACCGTAGATGGGTAACAAAATTAAATAGGTACAATAAAAACTGTAACAGTATAAACATCAGTACTGAAAAACCAAAGATTGATCGTAAAAGAATTTCTTACCTTTATTCAACATATTCCTCTTTTAAATTATGTGAACAATTAAACACTTATGATATCTGTATAAAATTTAAACCTAACTTAGACACAGATACTATTAAATACAGTACTGATACACAAACAAGTTTTACTAAAGCTAAATTACAATCTAGACCACTTCTTGAAGGGTACACAAAAGAAGATTGCGTATACGGCACAGTACATTATAAAAGTATAGACGAGAGATTCTTTATAATATACCCTAAAGGTATAAATAAAGTATTTTATAAGGATAAAAAAACATTTTACGAAGAAATAACAAGGACAGATGAATTACTTAGTTCACTACTAGGAGCAGATTATGAAGGTAGTTTACTATGGACTAAATTATTTGAACAAAATCAAGTACCTATAATTCAAGATATTAATCTAACTTTACCAAACAATAAACAATGGCAGTAAAAAGAGCAAAAAAATTAAAAAAGCAAGATTTTGACAACGTTAAAATTATAAAATCTAGAATAGATAGAGCTGACGAAGAATATATAAAGATAGGTAAACTAAAAGTAGAGTTAACTAAAAAAATACTTCAATCTATTTCCGGTATAAATTCTACCGATAATTTAAAAACTATAGGTAAATATGAACTATATATTAATAAGACCAGAATAGCTCTCGAAACTTTTATTTCTGAAACAGATAAACAAAATGTCGAACTAGCTAAAGACTTACAGAAAAAATACGGTCCCGGTACTATAAATCCAGATAAAGGTACTTTTATTCCTAATCCACTTTAGACTTTTAGTATCTATTTATATAAGAAGACAAATACTCTGTTTACAAGAGTTTTTCGAAATAGTCAATATATTTATTAATATACAATAATTAAACTAAAGCAAACATGGCAGAAACTATAATCTCCCCAGGTGTATTTCAAAGAGAAAATGATATCTCTTTTATCTCCCCAGCACCCGCAGAAGTCGGAGCTTGTGTAATAGGTCCTACAGTAAAAGGACCAGTTGAAGTTCCAACTACAGTTACTTCTTATAATCAATATGTAAGAGTATTTGGAGAAACATTTGAATCAGCTTCAACTAACCAAGAATTTCTAACTTCACTAGCAGCTAAAAATTACTTCTCTCAAGGAGGTGATTCTTTATTAGTAGCAAGAGTCGTATCAGCATCCAATACATGGGGTGCAGCTAGTAGCTCTCACATATCAGCTTCTGATAACGCAAGTATATCTTCTTTTGACCTTGAAACTATTGGTGAAGGAGTAATATATAATAACTGTACTGGCTCAGGCCTTTACGTTGGATCTGCAGAAGAAAACTCAGACGGATCTTTAAAGTCTGGTTCTGTTGATAACCTTAGATGGGAAGTCTCAAACGTAAGTAATGCTTTAGGTACTTTTACTCTATCAGTTAGAAGAGGAGATGATAGTAGCAAAAATAAAGTTGTATTAGAGACATTTAATAACTTAAGCTTAGATCCAAATGCAGACAACTACATAGAGAAAGCAATTGGTAACCAAGTTAAGTCTATTGCTTCAACAAGTGATAATATTAAAACTACCGGAGAGTATATTAACAAATCCAATTACATTAGAGTAAGTGCAGTAAATTCACCTACTATTAATTTTATAGGAAACGATGGTAATAGAAGAGCAGATGCTTTAACAGGTTCTTTACCGATAGCGGATTCAGGATCTTTCACAGGAGGTACAGGTAGAATTGTACCATTAAATACTGCTAACTTATACTTTGGTGATATTAATGTAAATACACAAGGATTAATTGCAGATGATTATTCTAATATTATTACCTTATTAAACAATGCCGATGACTTTAAGTTCAATGTTCTTTCAGCACCGGGTCTTATAGACTCTGTTGGCGCTCATTCAACTATTATAGGTAATCTTATTTCTTTAGCAGAAAGTAGAGGAGACTGTATACTTGTAGCGGACATTAGAAGATATGATGAAGGAACAGTAGCTAGTGCAGCAGCACAAACTGATGCATTGAATAGCTCATATGCAGCTACATACTGGCCTTGGTTACAGACTAGATCTGCAACTGGTAAGAATGTCTGGGCTCCACCTTCATTATTTATACCTGGAGTATATGCATTTACAGATGGAGCAGATGCACCATGGTTTGCACCAGCAGGACTTGTTAGAGGAGGATTAGTAGGAGTTATTCAAGCTGAAAGAAGATTATCTAGAACAGATAGAGATTTATTATACAATGCTAAAGTAAATCCAATAGCTTCTTTTCCTGGAACAGGTATAGCAGTATTTGGTCAAAAGACTTTACAGACTAAAGCATCAGCTTTAGATAGAGTAAATGTAAGAAGATTATTAATCGAACTTAAAGAGTTCTTAGGTAATCAAGCACAAAACTTAGTATTTGAACAAAATACAGTAAATACAAGAAATAAATTCTTAGCAGGAGTTAATCCTTATTTAGATTCTATAGTAGAAAGACAAGGTCTTTATTCTTATAGAGTAGTAATGGACGACACTAACAATACAGCAGATGTAATAGATAGAAACCAATTAATAGGTCAGATATTTATTCAACCAGCTAAAACAGCTGAATTTATTGTACTAGACTTCACAGTTGAACCAACAGGTGCAACATTTGGAGCATAAATTTTAAAGTAGATATTTATAATAAATAATTAAAAGTATAAAATGGCAGTATTAGACCCAAATGAAATAATGTTTAAAGCTTTCGAACCGAAAGTACAAAACAGATTCGTCCTATTCATAGATGGTATTCCATCCTTCATGGTTAAGAACGTAGCAGCTCCAAGCTTTACAGATGAAGTTATCAAACTTGACCACATCAATACGTACAGAAAAATACGTGGGAAAAGAGAATGGCAAGATATGGATTTGACATTATACGATCCAATCACACCATCAGGAGCTCAAGCAGTAATGGACTGGGCTAGATTATCATACGAATCAGTAACAGGAAGAGCTGGATATTCTGATTTCTATAAAAAAGACTTAAAGCTTAACATATTAGGTCCTGTTGGAGATATCGTAGGAGAATGGGAAATTAAAGGAGCATTTATTCAAACTGCTAATTTCGGTACCTTCGATTGGTCAAACAGTGATCAAGTAGACCTTACTATAACAGTATCTATGGACTACTGTGTATTGAATTACTAACATTATACTTAAATATACTATAAGAACCCGGATTTTTCCGGGTTTTTGTTTGTTCCAAAATATTTTATTCGTATATTTATTAGTATAAACAAGTTATAAACAATAAGATTTATGAATCCTAACTTTAAAATACCTACAGAAACTGTAGAATTACCTTCTAAAGGCCTTTTATACCCAAAAGACTCACCGTTAGCAAGCGGTACTATCGAAATGAAGTACATGACAGCTAAAGAAGAAGATATATTGTCTAATACAAACTATATGAGAAAAGGTATAGTATTAGATAAATTAATGCAATCCTTGATAGTTACAGAAAATTTTGACTATAACAATTTACTTATTGGAGATAAAAATGCTATTATGATAGCTGCAAGAGTACTTTCTTACGGAAAAGACTATACAGTTAACTACTTAGGAGAAGATATAGTTGTTGATTTAAGTAAATTCGATAACAAAGAAATAGACCCTATTATCAAAGAAGGTAAAAATGAATTTGAATTTAAATTACCAAAAACAGATAATTTAATCAAATTTAAATTACTCACTCACAAAGATCAAAAAAATATTGACAGTGAGTTAGCAGGATTAAAAAAACTAAATAAAGATGATTCGTCGGGTAGCACTACTAGGTTAAAATACTTAATCACCGGTGTTAACGGTACAACAGAACAAAAAGATATCAGAGAGTTTGTAGACAAGTACTTACTTGCTTCTGATGCTAGAGCTTTAAGGAGTTTCTATGCAAAAATCCAACCTGATGTAAATATGACTTTTACATATACAGATGAGGAAGGTGGAGAGGAGGAAGTTGATTTGCCCATTGGGCTCGACTTTTTTTGGCCTGACTCCCGAGGATAGAAAAAACTTATTTTCTCAAATTCACGAAATAGTATTTAACGGTAAAGGAGGTTATTCTTGGACTGAGGTATATAATATGCCTATATGGTTGAGAAGATTTACCTTCGAAAAGATGAAACTATACTATGAAGAAGAAGCAAAAGCTCATACCCCAAAAACATCTCCTAAGAATCAAACACTAGGTCCAGATATTAAACCAAACTATAGCTCTGCTAGGAGTAAAAAGTAATAGTTTCCTATTTATAACATATAGATATGGCAACACCTGAAGATTTAAAAAGAAAAGAACGATTCGTACAACTCCTTAAAGAGGAGAGAAATATTGTTAACGAAATTGCAAACTCTCTTAAAGAAAAAGAAGCTGCTAATTCTGAACTAACTAAAACTCAGACAGAAGCAAATCGAATACAAAAAGATTTTAATAAACTTATTCGAGAAGCTGAAAAAGCTTATTTAGATATAGATACTTCACTTGATTCTACTAAAAATTTACAAGCTCAAATATCAGCTCAAGAAAAATTCCAAATTAAAGCAGGAAAAGAAAAAGCAGAAGGTTATAAAGAGATAGTCGGATCTTCACAAATAGTTGTTGAAAACTTAAAAAAACAAGTTAAGATTTCAAAAAATCTAGATAAATCTGGTAACTTTTTTAAAGGATTTGCAAGTTTTGTAGATAAGATACCTGGTCTTAGTGCTTTAAAAGGACCTTTAGAAGGTGCAGCTAAAGCAGCAAGAGAGTCAGCTGTAGCTCAAGAAAGATCAGGAGGTAGTATTAATCGTTCCAAAGCTGGTTTAGCCGGTATGAAAAAACTGATGAGTCCTGCTGGTGGTATGGTGGGATTAGCCGGAATACTACTTAAAATAGTTTCTAAACTTTTCTTTGGAGCAGATAAAAGAGTTACAGATATAGCTAAAAATTTAGGAATATCTAAAGATAATGCAAGAGAATTAGATAAGATATTAATATCAACATCTTCAAAGGTGAGTAACATGTCTATTAATGCAAAAGCATTAAGTGATTCATTAGCTGATTTAACAAAGACATTTGGTGCTAGCATACCAGTCTCTGAAGAATTAGTACTAAATCAAGCATTCCTAACTAAATCATTACATCTATCAGGAGAAGAAGCCAGTAACTTATCCTTTCTCTTTAGTGCTTTTGGTGGTTCAACTACAGAAGCTACTAATAATGTAATAAAGTTAAATAAATCTCTTAAAAAGCAAAATGGTTTTTATATTTCATCTAAATCTCTACTAAAAGAAATATCTACTACTAGTGCAGAAATACAAGGTTATTTTGGCTTTTCAGAGAAAGCTTTAGCCGGAGCTGTATATCAAACAAGAAGATTTGGTATTAGTTTATCTACTGCTAACGGTATAGCATCTAGTTTGTTAGATTTTGAAACTAGTCTTAGTAATGAATTACAGTTAGAATTACTTACTAATCAATCATTAAATTTTGAAAGAGCAAGAGCATTAGCTTTTACCGGTGACATAGCTGGTGCATCTGCAGAAGTATTAAAACAGACACAAAAATTAACTGAAGAGCAAAGAAAAAATCCTATTATACTAAAAGCCGCTGCTGATGCATCCGGTGTATCAGTGGAGGAACTAAATAAGTCTTTCATTATACAGAAAAGGTTAAATATAGGTGCAAAAGAATATAACAGACTACTAAAGAAAGGATCAGCTTTGATGGGTCAAGACAAAGCTAATCAGTTA